>CEQZ01018122.1_pt1 | contig 20652 bp, 16 predicted proteins | sample 530941 | NCBI WGS metagenome assembly CEQZ01 (sample SAMEA2621107, study PRJEB7988) | marine metagenome | biome: marine biome (ENVO:00000447); feature: mesopelagic zone (ENVO:00000213); material: "saline water (ENVO:00002010), including plankton (ENVO:xxxxxxxx)" | depth 800 m | reverse complement strand
GCCAATTGAGCGACTCATCAAGTAAAAAGAATAGGGGCTGTTCAGCCTTCGCAGACAATTCTAATAGCGTGTTAATTCGTGAGGATATTGCAGGATGGGTGCTCAACAAATGCTCGGCGAGACGTCGGATGTACGAGAGGTAAGCCTCGACAAATTTAATCGCCTTATCGGCCAATGGCACCATACGTCCATTGCGCGCACCGCTGCCTTCGGCTTTATCATTAATGAACACAGCCGGGAGGTCGTGATTAAACAACCGTGGGCTTTCAAAAGGGTCTTTAAGGTACCGACTTCCCGTTGCCGCATAGAGGGCCATGACGCAGTAGCTGGTCCACTGATTATGTAGACGCACCAGATCATTGCCTTCTAACGTTTCTTTGAGCTGCTGAGTCGCTTCGTTAATCGCCCTATTGAGCTGGGCTTCAAGCGGTACCAACAAGCTGCCTTGATTCGTCGACTGTAACGTTTCGGCGCCCTGGAACTGATAAGGTAAAGCAAGTCCTTGCTCAATCGCCTCGATATCCCAGCTGGCATAGCTACATGCACCAGGTAACGCGCTATTGGGGTGAGCGGTTAACATCCTCGCGAAATGGTGATTGCCTGACGCATCAAAAACAGATTGGCCCCATACCTCGGAAAGCTTACCGCTGGTAACGCGTGGGCATGCGATGCTCATGCGATCATTGAACCACACCTCAATTTTTTGGGCTGGCGATACGCTCTGCCACAGTTCTGCCAGTGACGCTTGGGTGGTTAATGGCTGACTACTGATTACAAGCGTCTCTCTTACTTCTGGGATTAGCCCAATACACTGCTTTTCGTGAACATCTGCCACAAAAGCTTGTGCGGCAATATTAGGTTTCCAGGCATTACGTCGACGCGGTGACAGGCGGTGCATTTGCTTGAGGTTTGCTGATAAAGACCACTCCCCTTGGGGCGCATCTCCAATGCCCATTGCAAGCACTTGGCTAAGAGACCGTGAAAAACGTATCGCGAGCCATACTAACGTTCCGCCCAATCGCTCTCGTTGATCAGTATGCTTGAGCCGCTGGGCAATCCACTGCTCAATCAGCAAACGCTCAGGTGGCAAAAGCTTGGAATAGCTCCACGGTAGATAATGGGACGTTTCCGCTTGTTGTTGATAAAAGCTACGCCCTGTCAGTTCTTGTTGAGCCTGAGTATCTGTTGCATCAACCGGCAGTAAGTAAATCGACTCATCAGCCTCTTCATCTAACAACCCCGCCGGGCTAGGACATACTTCTATGAACTGTTCAGATGACTCATCAAGGCTTATTAACGGTGTCGGCTCAGAAATGGGTGCAGATAACTCAGCATGCACAAAAGGCTGCGGAGGGAAATCGCGCTGAGTGGTGAAAGGTTTTGTATCACCACTGGCAATCTCGATGATGGCATTGATGAATGCGGTGCCACTTTTACCAAATGTATGGCTTTGCTTGTACTGCTCAGCAGCCAAAGACAACGCGTCAGTAAAACGTTCAAATGTCCAAGTATCAGGTGTCAGGTAACGTCGGGCACGGCGCAAGACATCATCAACGAGTTGCCACTGCGCTTGATAGCGGTCTGCAATCAAAAAGCGCGCTGCGGTACTGATGTTTCGATCCGCTAAGCAATGCTCTGTCACTACCCGATTCGCCGCCTGCGCGATCAACCACAAGCGTAGCGCACGCCTTAACACGTATTCAGATGATTGCTCCGCCCCAGGCAGCGGGTAAGTAATTAACGTTATAAGAAACGTTTGCTCTTTAAGGCTGCCTTTATATGTTTGTTTCGTTTTTGTAGCGTCTCCTGCATGAAGAAATGCAGGATACTGACGGTTGATCAAGGGATCTTGACGAATGGCTTTCGCCAGATCATCTAGCGAGGCAAGGGTGGGATTTTGCCGCCATCGAGTCAGAATGTCTTTTGATTCAGGATGGTGAAATTCATTAACCAGATTGCCAATCGCGACGACCTGATGATCCAATCCCAGCGTCCAAAAAGCCAGTTCCAGAGCATCACTGAGATCATGCTGGGCAGCCCATTGGCATATATCGCGATAGGGGTGGCCAAAGCGCGCTATTTGCTTACCAGTGCTTATATCGTCTCTTTTGACCGCGAACGTGTGCTCTACCATTACGACTTATTCTTTCTTATATAGACAGTTACTATATATTTAAACACTATGTAAATCATAGTGATAGCTACCAATACTTATTGGCACAAAGCATAATTAGCTAGGCATAGTCTCGAACCTCCAGAAACCACAATTCATCAGGCGAAGGGCGAAAGTCTGAAGGCGGTATTGTATTTGGCAAATAAGGTAGATACCGAGGGCTTATTGAACGGTGTGGATAAGGAGATAGGTCGCATTGGCTATGTAGCGATAACCCGCACCCGGAACTTATTTTGGCTAGATGTGAAGACCAGTGCCTTGCTTGATTTACAACCCAGGTTGCTCGATCTTGGCTTTTAGGAAAATGATGTATAAGGACTTCTACGTAGACCTATGTCATCAGCTTGAGCCATAGAGCCGCTCTTACAATTTTTATAGCTCCTTCCTCGACATGTTAAGCTTTAGGTAACAAACACAACCAAGTCGCTGGCTTGCGACAAAAAAAGAGAAGCGAATCAAGGATGGTAATACCACTCAAGAAAACCACAAAAGAAGGTGAGCCCTACCACCGGCGCGCCGAAATTGAAGATGTGCTGAACGAGTTCGACGGCCTCTCGCCTGAGCAGTTGGTTGATCGGCTAATATGCCCCAAGCATCCAGTGCCCTTTGAAATCTTGATCTACTATCTTCGCCATAGAGAGACCGGGTTAGAGGCGAAGCACCTGAGACCGATCTTCACTACCTTTTATGGTCGGCTTGAAATGGCATTGCGTAAGACCGTGTCAGTGGAGTGGCTTGATCACGCAGTCGCCATTCGCGAAGAAATCGCCGAGCAGGTAGTAGAAATGATTGCTAAAGACAGAGATTCCCACAAAGACAATATGTACTACTGGGAAACCAACTTTAATCATGCATTGGCTAATCTACGTAAAGACGTTCTGAAAAAACTCGGTCCAACGCGTGAGACTGATCCATTGATAAATTCCGAGCCACTAACTTACGAAAGCGACAGCGGAGAAGATATCAGGCCTGAGGTCGACATGGCTGTTACTGATTTTATCAATCCGAATCCATCCAAATTGGATGATGCAACTTTCCGGTTGTGTCTGATGGATGCGATTAACGGGCTACCCGAAGATGAAAGGCGTGCAGTTGGCCTATTTCTACAGGGGATACAGATCGAGTCGCAAGATCCCGACGTCATGACTATTGCTACAGCGTTGGACTGCACGGACAGAACCGTGCGCAACCGATTAAACCGCGCCTATAAGAAGTTGCGAGTCGTGCTGCAAGCAGAGGAAATATAATGAACACAATATCCCATGAATCTAAAAGTGACGTGTTACATGCGTTCTCAGTAGAATCCAATCCAAATGCTGAAACATTGAAGAGATACTTGAAGCTCTACCCCCAATTTCGTGAATCGCTAATTGACCTGTCCATTGAGCTGTTTTCTGCCCCATCATTTGACGAGGTGCTTAGCGAGCCTGTAAACAGTGATAATGCTCAAAAGGCTTGGTCAAATTTTCAAACTATGCTGAGCCAAAATGATCCTGCCTCGGAAGCTTCAATAAGAGAGGAGAACCCGCTGCAGAGCCTTACTAAAGAACGCTTCTTGCAGCTCGTAGGTGAATTGAACGTCAATCGTTTGTTCCTACGTCGGCTTCGTGATAACACTATTCATGTTGCAACAATACCCAGGCAGTTTCTGGCGTTGCTTGCCGAACGGCTAAACGTTTCAGTCGAGCGGCTTCAACGGGACTTAGATGCCCCGCCCACCACTGCTTCAGGGGTACGTTATAAAGCTGATGGAAAACCTAGTGCTGGTGACAAAATCACCTTTGAAGATGCGCTGAGTAACTCCCACTTGAGTGTTAAGCAACAGTCTGCATTGAGATCAATGAAGGACTAATCGCTATGGATGCCATTGAAGCGGCCCGACAGGTGGCCGAAACGCTACATAAGTCCGCTTTAAAACGTGGCGTCGACGTTAACGATTTGTTGTGTTTAGTCCAAAATGAAGCGGAACGACGAGGAATAGAAGTCGTAGCCGTTCCTCAGGGTGACTTACAGCTTAACGGAGCGCGAGCCCTCTTTGACGGCCAAGCTGACATCATTCTCTACGAAGATATAGGTAGTGATTTTGACAAAGCTTTCCTCATCGCTCACGAAATAGGGCACCTAGAGATTGAGGGCCCTTCTATAGACAGCCTCACTAGGGAAGTTGAGCCGGGTCGATCTGCCGAGCCCCCCGCAGTGGGCGCGGAACGGGTAGTGGACTATGGCAGTCGCGAGCGTCGCGAAATCATTATGGATCTTTTTGCTCGTGAATTGTTAATGCCTCGCAGCGTGATCAAACACTGGCATATCGACAAGAATATGGCTTCAGATGCCATCGCCAAGCGATTAAAAGCCCCCTTGGCTGTGGTGCAACAGCAGTTAATTGATGCTCTATTATTGCCTCCAATAATATCCGCACAATCGGCACAGGCAGAGCTTGCCATTACCCAGAGCAAGCCGGATAAGTCTCAACACACTGCAGCAAGGCACCGGGGTAGCGCTTTCCAGCTCCAAGCTGGGCCAGGCACCGGCAAAACTCGAACACTAGTGCATCGCGTAGAGTCTTTGTTAGAAGAGGGAGTCGACCCAGGCACTATCCTAGTACTAACTTTCTCCAATAAGGCTGCTGGAGAGCTACGCGAGCGCATTGCAGCACGATTCCCTAAGTCCGTGGCCAACCTATGGCTGGGCACTTTCCACTCATTTGGCTTGGATATTGTGCACCGCTTTCATGATCGTTTGGGCTTGTCTGAACATCCCCGAGTGATTTCGCGCTATGACTCCATCGAGCTACTCGAAGACGAAATTGCGCGGCTTCCACTCAAGCATTTTCGTAACCTCTATGATCCAACGCTGGACTTAAACAATATGCTTGCAGCCATCTCGCGAGCAAAAGATGAAGTTGTGAATGCTGCTGAATACCTTGCGTTAGCAGAAGCCATGCTGGAATCCGCTGGTGACGATAAAGAACATGAGCTGGCAGAGAAAAGCCTAGATGTGGCGATGCTCTACCAAATCTATGAAACATTACTGCAAAACAAAAACAGCGTTGATTTTGGTGACTTAGTCTCGCTGCCGGTTCGATTGGTGGAATCAGACCCCGCCGTTCAAAAATTGCTTTCATCGCGCCATCAGCACATTTTGGTAGACGAATACCAAGATGTGAATAGGGCCTCAGTTCGCTTATTAAAGGCTATTGCGGGAGAGGGAAAGCGGCTCTGGGTCGTAGGGGATTCACGCCAATCCATCTATCGCTTTCGGGGAGCTTCCTCGATCAATATGAAACGTTTTACCGACGACTTCCCCGGCGCAGAAGTTAATGGGCTGAATATCAATTACCGATCCTCGAATGAAATTGTTGATCTCTATGGTCAGTTTTCAATCGGTATGCAAGCCTCAGAGGGCGCTTTGCCGCTTAAGCTCCATGCCGAACGTGGTTATTCAGGCAGCCGACCCGAATTCAGAGTTGCGACTACACCAGATGACGAAATTGCCGTGATAGCCGCAGCGGTGGAAGAAAAAAAACGCCAGGGAGTCGAATACAAAGATCAGGCCATACTCTGTACCTCCAACAACCGCCTGAGTGAAATTGCCTCACGCCTTGAAAGTCTTGGGTTACCCGTATTGTATTTGGGCAGCCTGTTTGAACGTGATGAAATAAAAGACCTTTTATCAATGCTGTCGCTGGTTACCGACCAGCGTGCTACAGGCCTCATTCGAGCCGCTACACTGCCCAGCTTCTCTGTAAGCCTTGAGCACATTACCGCGCTTCAGCAGCACTTGCGTAATGCGGATATTTCCCCATTGGGCTGGGGGGCATTGCTAGATGAGGTTCCAGAACTGGATGAGCAAGCCTGCGAATCGTTGACGCGCCTATCTGCTGTTTTTAAAGATTTACCCCTGCACTCCAGCCCTTGGTCGGTGCTGGCGAGCCTGATTATTGATCACCTAGGCTGGGCAAAGCAGGCAGCTAAGGCTAAGGACTTACAAGGCCAAATGAAGGGCATCGCGCTATGGCAACTGCTGAACTTTGCTCGCAATTCAATCAACGGTAGCGGGCTTCCAATTGACCGTTTCCTCTCGCGAATCCGGCGCATTGTACTGCTCTCTGAAGACCGCGAAATGCGGCAGCTGCCACAAGCGGCGACAGGCATCAACGGTGTTCGTTTAATGACCATTCATGCCAGTAAAGGGTTAGAATTCAAGGTGGTTCATCTACCAGGTATGGTCGCCAATGGTTTGCCAAGTAGTAATAGGCCACCACGATGTGTGCCGCCCGATGGGTTGATTGAGGGGACGCAAGGATTAACCGGGATCGAGGCCATAAAGGCCGGTCATAATGAAGAGGAAGAGTGCAAATTCTTTGTAGCAGCCTCAAGGGCACAGGATAATTTATTGCTGTACGCCTCCTCAGTGCAAAATAACGGCAATAAACGAAGCCGCTCCAAATATATTGATCGTATCGCTCCATCCCTTCATCAAATGAACAATCCATCTCGGTGTAGCCTTGAACCCAACGCACCTGAGTTCTTAAGTGTCGGTGAAGAGGCTTTGCTGCTCAGTGAAAAGCAGGTCAGCTTATACGAACGTTGCCCAAGGCGTTTTCTCTACACTCATGCGCTGGCTTTGTCGGGAAAGCGCACCGAAAGCGCCTTTATGCAAATGCATAGTGCAGTGTATGAGGTGTTGGAATGGCTTGTACGTAAACATGGTGAAACCACGCCGAGCACCGAGGAGCTAGAGGCTCAATTCACGCAGTCGTGGCAAAATTGTGGTCCGGTAGATCACGGCTATGCAGATGAATATCGAAGTATTGGCCAGCGCCTGGTGCAATACCTTATGAATACCCGTCAGGGGCGCCAGTTGGTTAAACCAGAGATGCTGCTATTGTCTTTCCCAGAAGGCAATATCAAAGTATTACCCGATGAGATAACCCTCGATACCGATGGTAACTACAATATTCGACGTATCAAAACTGGTAAAAAGGTTAGTGAGGAATTTGACCGCATTGAATACACGCTATTACTGGAAGCAGCCGAACGTCGTTTTGGGAAAGGTACTCGAGTTGAAGCCGTACACTTAGCGGGAGAAACCCAAGAGGTGGTTCAAGTAAGCGATCGGAAAAAAATCACGCGCCTAGATAAAACTCGATCAGTCATGGGTTCTATTGCCCAAGGACACTTCCCCGCAAAGCCCGACAACCGCACTTGCCCCCGTTGCCCAAACTTTTTCATCTGCGGGAAAGTCCCGCCGAGTAAAATTCTTATAAAAATATGAATTTCTCTTTCCGGTTGGGAAATTCGCTTCGATTAACCTTTTGAATGGTCAAAAAATCGCATGTTGCGGTCGGCCACCAAGAGGTTATCCAATATGAATAGCAAGACTCCATCGAATCAAAATCGCGTAGAGCGCGAAAATATTGCCCTAAGTCGTCAAGCAGGTCAGCCATTGCGTCCAGCTGATCATTATCAGATAGAAGTGCTTGATCCAAACTGGCAAGGCAATCTGGTCGACATTAGTGATCCGGTGCCTACTGGACGTCAAATTTTAACCGCGGCCGGTAAAATTCCTGCTGAAAACCACCTTCTGTTATTGTTCGACGACAAACGTGTACTCGAGGTGGTCAATCTCGATGAACCTGTAGATATCTACCAACGAGGCGTTGAGCAATTCATTGCTTTCGACAGTGATCGCCTTTTCTATAGTGCCCTAAATGGACAGCGTTTCCCTTGGGGACAAGCGTACATCCATGAGAATGTACTACGTCAAATTGGTTGCATTGCAGAAGATCATGCAATCTGGCTTGAGCGCCGCAATGAGCCTGATCAGCTTCTTGATAATGAAAGCGTAGATTTGAACGAGCCCGGTCTTGAGAAGCTCTATACCCAACCAAAAAGTTGGCAGTTGAACGTTCAGGGCGTAATGGTTAACTCAGAGCATCCAACGATCCTTGCTAGGGATGCTCTCAAGGCCGCAGGTTTTAATCCTGACAATGGTTGGATTTTGGTGCTTAAGATCACGGGGGAGCCTAAACAGAGCATCAACATCGACGATACCATCGATCTGCGCAATCCTGGCATTGAAAAGCTTCGACTTACACCAGCCGAAATCAACAATGGAGAGGCGGCCGCAGTCTCCGCTCTGGAGTTTGCCCTGCTGGAGCAAGATGTCGCTTACTTAAAACAACTGGACTTCAGTTGGGAAACTCGTGTTTTGGGCGCCCGCCGCTGGCTAATCATTCATGACTACGTTTTACCGAGTGGCTACAATCACGACAAAGTTAATATCGCCATCGAAATCCCAACGGCCTACCCTGATGCGCAGCTCGATATGTTCTTTGTCCACCCTAGCCTAGTCTTGGCCAACGGAAAAAGCATTAGTCAAACCGACAACCGTGAAACGATTCTTGGAAAGGTCTATCAGCGCTGGAGCCGACATCTCAATGGTATTACCCGCTGGAACCCCCTTACCGATAGCGTAATTACCCACTTAGCTGTTGTAGAAGAATCTCTTCTGCGGGAGGTTGAAAAATGAGTTCGTCAACCCAGCAACAGTTACACAAACTGGCCCTCAGCGAAGCTCATCACGCACAATTGCGCGCGCACCTATTCCCAGGCGATGGCCTAGAAGCTGCTGCCATTATGCTCTGTGCACAAAGTTCGACACATCGCTATGTGGTTAATCAGATCCTGCTGGTTGATCATGACAGTTGCCGCGTGCGCACCCCCGATCGCCTTATTTGGCCAGGTACGGCTATCGAGGATGCCATTGACTTGGCCGAGGCCAACTCTCTTTCCATTATTTTGATCCACTCGCACCCTGGAGGCACGCTGGAGTTCTCACCCATTGATGATGATAGTGATTACGAAGCCATACCTGCGTTATTTGAGGCTAGTGAGCGATCCTCCATTCTTCACGGCTCGGCCATAATGACGCCAGACGGCGCTATTCACGCCCGGCTCTATAATCGTCAACTAGTGATCACACCAATTAGCACGGTGCACTGTGCTGGAGATGATTTGCTCACTTGGCAAAAAAAGGAGCATATGGGAGTACTGCCAAAACCCATGGCGTTCTCTGCCCAAATGGGGCAACACCTAAAGCATTGGTCCGCCTGTATTGTCGGTGTATCAGGCACAGGGTCCATCGTGGTTGAGCAGTTGGCTCGATTGGGTTTTGGACGGCTAATCTTGATTGATTTTGACGATATCGAATTCAAAAACCTCAATCGCATCATCAACACAACTCTAGAGGATGCCCGCAACGGTATCGCCAAAGTGGAACGATTCGCCTCGGTTATCCCTTTGTATCGCGACGACATTGAGGTATTAACGCTTAAAGGCAGCATAGTCAGCCGCGAAGCCATCGAATTGGCGGGCCAAGCCGATGTATTATTTTGTTGTGTCGACAGCTTTGAGGGACGTCAGCTGTGCGACCGTATCGCTGCTGCGTTTTTGCAACCATTGTTTGATGTCGCCGTCACTATACCTACCAGGCAGACCAATATCGGCCCTGCCATTGGCGATGTCTGTGGGCGGGTTGATTATGTGAAACCTGGAGGCAGCACTCTCGTGGATCGTGGTGTCTATTGCCCAGAGTCGCTGCGTCGTGAATACCTTCAACAAGTGGCCCCCGAAGAGCTGAGCGCGCAAGTGGCTGAAGGTTATATCAAGGGCATGTCTGATGAAGCCCCTTCGGTTATCTCGCTCAATATGCGCGCAGCCAGTGATTGCGTAATGGAATTTATCGCCCGTGCGTACCCATTTCGCCAAGAGCTTAATCGTGAGCGAGCTCGCACCACGTTTTCGATTGCTGCTGGTGAAGAGGAATTTATGAGCGAAACAAGCTTTAAACGTGCACCGAACCCTTATCTTGGCCGTGGGCTAATTGAGCCACTGTTAGGCATGCCCTGTTTTAGCACTAGCGAGGGGAAAGTATGAAGTGGCCACTGTGGTTTTTAAAACTAAAAGAAAATTGGTTACCTGCACGCCGTATTATCATCATAGAAGCAGATACGCCTCCGCAGAAACTCCCTTGGCGTAACTTGGTACTGGCCAGAGAGGATAACGAAGACTGGGCCGTAGCGTTTCGCTGCCCTTGCGGCTGTGGCAAACGGCTTGAGTTGATGTTGATTAAAGAGGCTAAACCCAACTGGTCAATTAGTATAAACCAAAGGGACAGACCCACGTTGCATCCCTCCGTCTGGTTGAAAGGGGGGTGCAAATCTCACTTCTGGTTACGAGAAGGGAAAGTGATCTGGGTTTAACCTAAATGAGCATCAAGCTTCCACTACCCTCATATATAAGCATATGGCTTTTCTGGCGCAGGCAACACATGGGCAACTAGTGTTATAAGAAAAGTCTATACTTTAAGACTTCATTATTGTCATTTAGTTTTTCGTTACTTCCCAAGTAGTGAAATACAGGGTATTGGCGGCTGATATGGGGATCTTCGCAAATGGCTTTCGCAAGTTCATTCAAGAGAGTAATGATTGGATCACGTCGACACGATATACGGTTCACTTTTGCTTCAGGGTGATGAAAATCACTAACCAGATTGCAGCAATAATGCTCTGACTCAGCTCTAAAGCCCATTAGGTCAGCTCTTGTGCGTTACTTAGATAATGAGGCACATAGACATAAACCAGCATAATGGCCACCTAGGGGTTTTGTCTGATCATCTATGCTTTTGGAATCTCGCTGTACCTCAAGTGCTTGCTTCACCATCACTAAATATCATTGTCTTTATATAATTTAACTATATAAAAAGAGGTGTTATAAAACATAGCCATAGCTAGCAAATCGGAATTAAGCTTTATTATTGAGGCTTCAAAGCCAAAGACATCACACCATAAAGTAAGTACATCATCCACCTTATGTCAGGATAGGTATTATGGCTCAATATCGCCGCATCAGCCGGGCGCAGCTCCTCGGGTACTTGAATAAACTAGAACAAGAAGCACCGGTACCTGAGCCGAAGCTTCACCAAGCCGCCCATCAGTTTGGCCTGATGATTGGCGATCTGCTAAAAGGGGCTAAGCGCCAGCATGTGAAACGAGACCTCGTCATCTATACCGGTATTGACCACTCCGCAATTAGTCAGTGGAAAGCCTCAATCGATGTGGAGCACGCCTCGCCGCGGATCGACCACGCTGCGCAGGGTAACAGCCACAATTCACGAGTCAGCGGCGCCATGCTCACGGTGCGCAACCGGCGCCAGCCTCATCCGCAGGTGGTGCTGGTCGATGCACAGGGCACCATCGACGCAGGAATGACCACACCACCCGCTAAACGTGCCGTGATCGTGGAGAACCTCGAGAATTTTCTGAACCTCACCTGCACGCTGGAGCTGCTCCCCGACTGCGGGCTCGGCCCCGAGTGGCAGGACGCTGACATCCTTTACGGTAGCGGCAACAGCATCACCAATCACCTGCTGACTCCAGCATTTCAGCATTACCAGGAGATCGGATGCCTGTTCGATCCTGACATCGGTGGCATTCGCATGTGCGACACCCTCTTCCAGCGAGGCAACCTCCCACCGCTGTACTTCCTCACGCCAGCTGATCTGCCGGCACGGCTCGAAGCCTCCCTTCGCACCATCGACAAGGACCAGCGCGAGCAGCTGGCCATGTATATACGCCGCTCACCGCCCTGTGCCCATGTCGGCAGACTGATTTTCCAGACCGGCAAGCACCTCGAACAGGAAACCTACCTGATTTTATCATCCTCTACCTCGGAGTCCCCCAATGAATCTGGGCTTTGATACCTTTCGTTTCAAACAGCTGATTTTCGTGAACAGCGCCGCCTACGCGTACACCCAGATTCGAATCGACCAACATACGGCCCTGTTCGGAGAGAATAACCTGGGCAAGACCTCCATGCTCAATGCCCTCAAACTGTTTCTGCTTCCCGAGGTCAACTTCCGAAACTGCGGCAACAAGTTCAACTTCCGGGGCACCAACGGCAAGCTCTACGATGGGATGGCTAGCTTTCGCTACTACTTCCCGGAGGACAGGGCCTTCATTATCCTCGAAGCCGAGAACCCTCACGGCGACTTCTGCATTGTCCTGCACCGTGGCGGCGCCACTGACAGGATGGAGTACGCCCGCATGGTGGTGCCCTGCCCTTACGCAGAGCTCGAATCGCTGTTCTGGGATGTCGAGGCGAGCGCTGACGGAGGGATCGGGGCCCCGGTCGAGAGCATGACTCTACAGGGGGTGAAAACAGCATTGTGGGAGATGGAAGGTGAACCGCTGAGTGACTGGAAGACCATTCAAGAGCGCCTGTTCACCAACCAGCCTTTCGACACGAGGGCCGGCCGGTTTAGCCTACTCCCCCTGCGCAATGGCGCCGGTAAGCGGGAAATGGACGCCTGGCGCAAGCTGGTGCACCTCGCTTTCGACATCTCAGCCTCGGACGACCGCACCCTGCCAGATACCCTGGCCACCATCATCGAAGGCCAAAAAAGCCGCAAGAATGAGGAACTCAACCTTGACCTCAACGCTATCGTTGAGGAAGCCAATCAGCTGCGCGAGGAAGGCGATCGCATCACGCGCATCCGCAACGCCTCCGATCACTGGATGACTTTCCATGAGCAGTTCCTGCGCGAGCAGCAGCTGCGCGGCCAAGCCGCTAAGGCTTATGCTGATCTTGATGACAGCGTTACCGTCGAAGAGGAACGGCTTACAGAGGCGCAGGGAACTGCCTCCAACACCCTCACTAACGCCGAAAACCGGGCCGATACCCTCGAGAGTATCAAGCGTGAAAGTGGCAAAGCGGTCACCGATACTTCAGCGGAGTTCAAGGCTACGGGCAAGCACGCAGACAACCTGCGCAAGGACATCAACGCCGCCAATGCCACTCTGAATGAGTTTCCCACTGACACGCCTCGCCAGGAGATCATAGAAAACCTAGAGGAGCATATCGCCGAGCAGATCAAAGACATCGAGGGTTACAACAATAAGGCAGTGGCCCAGCAAGAATATTCCCGAGCTTGTCAACGTCTTGAGAAAAACACGCGCCAGGCCAAGCATATGGAGGAACGACTAACCAATCGCGCCCCCACCCTGATGGACGATCTCAGCGTGCGTGACGCCAGTATTCTCTTTTCCTTGAACCGCTCACTGGGAACTACCCATGGGACACTTAGCGCAGAGCAAAAGCATGCGTTCGTCCAGTTCAGTCAGCAGTTCCACTCCGAAGATGGCCACCTAATGTTGGGTTACCCTCCGGAGCGCATCACTCTCGGTGACATTCTCTACCAAAGATATGACGCTGAGCAGACCCGCCAGACGATGCAGAGCCATCTGGATAAACTTAACGAGTCCATCGCCCACGACAAGAACCGTCGCGATAGGCTCAAGGAGGAGGCCTCCCTTGGCCCAGAAGAGATTGCCAAGCGCCGCCAGCAGGCCGAGCAGGAGCTGACCAAAGCTAAGGAGGACAAAAACGCGCTCAGTGCTCTCGACGCCAACCATCAGAAGCTAGAGATCCTGGAGAGCGACCTGCGGGAACTTGAGGCTAAACTGGGAGAGCAAAGGCGCCAGCACGAGAAGGCAGAGACCGACTGGAACGAAGCCGATGACCAGCGGAAGACGGCTCGGCAGATTCAAAAGACCCTGCAGGAGCAGTCGCAGCAGATGCGTTCGATCCGATGGCGTCTCGATCGCATCGGCAAGGATGCCAACAATGTCCTCGAAGGACGCCATAAGGTGCTGGCGACAACTCCCTGCGAGGTCAGCGAGGCCAACATCGAGGCTCTCGAGCAGAATGTCGATGAACTGAGCACACTGCGCAACAAGGTGCACGAATTAGTCCGCAAACTCCTCGCCATGAGCATTCTGCCCAACGCCGACAGCCAGGCTCACCTGACATCTTTCACTGGAGATCAAGTGTCAGACTTGCACGACCAGTTGAAGGCTGTGTTCGACAACCTCGACACCCAGGTGGCTAACTATCGCCATCAGGTTGATCGCCACAACAAGACTACGCACTCCCAGGTTGAAATCCTACGCACAGCCAAGGAGCAGGTCTCTGCCTTCATGAGCCGGATCAACGCGGAGATGGGAGAATTCTCGATCTCCGACCTAGAGGAAGTGCGAGTGGACTACCGGCTTCACCCGCGCTTCGAGCAGCTACTAGCTGACCTCGAAAAAGCCGACCTCCTCAGCGACGAAATGCAGGACAGCAAGGTCTACGAGCAGCTCAAAGCGTTTCAGGCCGACTTCTTCAACTCCGATGCTCGGCGTACCGGCATCCTGCTCAGCCTAGACAAGATACTCGCCAGTGTGCACTACAAGTACCGCAAGCGGGGCGAAGAAGGCTGGACGACAAATGCTCAGTCCAACGGCACCACCATGATGATTACCACTAACCTGCTCTCGGTGCTGATGTCGCGCCTGATGGACGGGGATGCCCAGGTGACAATGCCACTGGTCATGGACGAATTCGGCTCCTTGGCTATCCGCAACATGCGCACTGCCCGTCAGATGGCCGAGCAGCACGGCTATTGCCTATTCGTGGCTAACCCCAACCGAGACTCAAAGATCACTCAGGTAATTAGAAACTACGTTCACCTGGGTCTGTTCCACGCCAGCCGAGCCTATGCCGAGAATCGTACTGTCGTTCACCACGGTCTCTGCGAGTCTCTCACCCAGAAAGGGGTGCTCACCGTGCGTACGGCAGATACCGATAGGGAAGGAGCGCCCTTCCCTGAAGAGGAGGGCCATCTATGAACATCAAGTCGCCCTTCATACTCAAACAGATCATCGAGCATCGACAACTCTTCACCGAACTGGTGGCCTATATTGAGGAGCACGACGGGGACATGGAGATTCCCTCCAGGCTCTACCGCTCCATCTTGCGCAAGGCCATCAAGGCGGAGACCGCACAGGGCAACCACCGAGAATGCGATCGAATTCGCTACACCCTCGCTGAAGAAAACCTGTTACATGAACGGCTGATCATCCGCTTAGACCCCGCCCGCGGCACGCTGGTGCTCGCACCCTTCGTCGTGGATATGCTGCGTCACTTCGATATAGGACGCATGCGAGGGCTGAGCCAGGCCGAGCTTGAGGACCTGCGCGACGGCCTTAACCAGAGTCTCGCGGCCTTCCAAGAACAACCGATCGACCTGGGGAACGACAACTACACCGATGAATTGCGCCTGCTCCGGCGTCGGATACAGGATACACTCGGCAAGATGCAGGAGAGCATCGCGGCGCTCGAAGCACAGGGGGATCACTTGGCGGATCTGGTTGAGCGGCAGGACGTGGGGAGCCTTGAGGGCTCGGCGGAGATCCGAAGGGCCCTTGAGCACATTAACCGCATCTACCAGCGCTACATCCTGCCAGCCCTTGAGTTTCTGGATCCCAAGACGCGCTTCAAGCAGGGCATCCCGGCAATTACGGCCATACGCCGTATCGCCAAACTGGCAGCCGAAAGCGACCATCCGGCGCTGAATGAAGAGCTGCAGTTCTCTGCCAATGCCATCCAGAGCTATGTCAAAGACATCGATGCACTGCGCCTCTCGCTTGAACGCTACGTCCGCCAAGATCGGCAGCAGCGCCAGCAGTACGACGCCATCGAGCGCGCCTTCAATGCCATTCGTCTCGCCACGGAGGAGCGGCACGACGACAGCTTCCGCAACCTCTACATCCCATTACGCCACCCCGCCATCCAGTCGCCCGGTACCTTCGCAGGAATTAAGCGGATGCGCTTTACCCGCCTGGAGTGGCACGACATCGACCACCGGGCTGACATTGAGGAGTTCACCGATCGGCGAATAGAAGAGCTGCGCGCCCAGCTGGATCACGCCGGGACTGTCACCGTAGACCTGACGCGAGCGGGACTTTCGGAGGCCGAGCTGCGAGAACAGCTACGCCAGCACGAGATTCAGGCGCTACTCGAAGCATGGATGATACCGGGCGACTGCCAGGACCTTCACGCCTCCCTGCACGACTACCTTAGCAGCCACTTGGAGGGCTACGCCCTCAACGATCTTCTCGAAGCCCTGGACTGGGTCATGGCACTCCCAGACTTCCAGTTCCATGCCCACTTTCTCCTCCACGAAATTGCCTATGGCGAGTTGGCATTGACGTATCACCCCCTCATTCCCCGGGAAGCCCCCGCCAAGGAGATCACCGAATGAGCAACACTCCCTTCACTCAAGAGACACATCCCGGGCGGCCAGTCGTTGATCGTCGCCTGAGCCAGGAAGCCTTTCGCAAGCTGACAGCCGGTCAGGTTATCAACCAGACCAAGTATGTGAATGGCCAGCTGGCGCCCAACCCCCTGTTCAATGAACTCTACAAAGAGCGAGATCGCTACTACGTAGAGGCTTACGCCAACATGGGGATGGAACTGGTACAACGCCAAGGCTTCTTCTATTTGCGCTCTCTCATAGAGTCTCAGGGCGATGACGACAATCGGGATCAGGAAAGCAGCGTATCGATCCGCCAGATTCAGGGGGTGTTGCTGGTGCTGGGGCGAGGCGTGCTGGAGAAAGGTTTCATGTTGGAGGCCATGACGCTACCGGAAGCGGGCATCTCCCGCGAGACTCTCGAGAGCATCGGCAGTGACCCTACCATGGTGCTGATCCTCAAAGCCTGCAAAATGGATCAGCCACTGCCAGATGCTGCCAAGGTCGCACTGGTGGATCGTGATATTGCCTTTTTCAATGACAAGGGCAATCTAGTGCTCACAGATGCCGGTAAGACATTCTTCGAAGATCTCTTTAGCCAGAGGTCAAGTGAGAATTAACAAGATAGTTGTACTGGCACATACTCAAACAGAGAAAATGTAGCGAGGCAATGAGTGACATCATTGCCTTGAAAATGTGCACCTTCCCAGATCTTGGCTTTAGAGTCGCACCAAGCCTCTATCAACAACCCAATCGCCTCAAGAAATTTCTCAGTACGCATGCAGCTAATCAACTTCCTCTACCTGATCGTGGCATTATCGATAACTCCTGTCATCACAGTCTTGTCAATGCCGAACAAGATGCCTGAAGGTCACTTTCCGATAGGCAATTTCCCCAAGCTTTGTGCCAACTATAAGTTCCCTCATGTGCTCTTAAGTGACGCTGCCCCCACGAACAAAACTCAGGAAAAACCCTTCTTAATGATGATTTTAGATAATTAAGCGTGATTTTAGGACATATAATATGTCCCTATTTCATCAGTCTCATAACCGTCATCGGTTCAAATCCGGTCCCCGCTACCAATATTTTGAAAGGCAGATCAGTAACTTACTGATCTGCCTTTTTTTATTGCCTGAAGTTTGACGGTTGCGCTCAGTAGGGCTGTTAGGTTCAACGCCTTATCACCCCAGAAGGCCATAGGTTCTCACTTATTTTAAAATCAGCGACCCTCGCTACCCCACATTGAGAAAGCCGTTATCGAAAGGTAGCGGCTTTTTTCGTGCCTGAAATTTGGGAAGAAGACTCAGAAAAGTCATCGGGTTCAGCCCTAACATCAGCTTATTGTCGAGGTAACAAGACGGCCGAACACCTCATTAAGGCCTGTTGCCTTTTTATTTTTCGGGGGTACAATAAAAATAATACAAGGGAGCCGCCGATGCCTTCTGGCCATGACATCGAATATGACTTCAGAAAACAGCAAGCCACATTGGCGCATCGCGGCCTCGACTTTAACGATGCACCCACGGTTTTCGCGGGCAAGACACTAGCGATGATTGATGACCGACAGAACTATGGTGAAGAACGGATTATCACGGTCGGAACACTATCAGAGAGAGTCGTCATTATTGTTTGGACGCCAAGAGGCAAAAAGCTCCGCATCATTTCCATGAGGTATGCCAATGAGCGCGAAAGACAACGCTACACCCACCACCTGGGTTGATTCTGACGATGCTCCCGAACTGACGGACGAATGGTTTGAAGGGGCACACCAATATCAAGGTGACACCTTGATCAAACGTGGTCGAGGGCGTCCGCCTATACCCGAAAGCGAACGTAAGGTGCCGGTCAAAATTCGTTATGACCAAGATGTCGTAGATGCCTTTCGTAAAACAGGCAAAGGCTGGCAAACACGTATGAATCAGGCTCTGCGGCAATATCTAAAAGAGCACAGCGTTAACGAGTTAAATTGACCCCGGCTTACCCACCAGCGTTGAGCTGACGAACCAGAAAGCGCCAAGCCGTTACCGAAAGGTAGCGGCTTGTGGCTATATAAGCATTTCGTGAACACTGAATTAACTTAAGGATATAAATAGAAGCGGTAAACTTTTTACCATATATTGGGCGCATGAATTCAGCTTTCTACCTCCCACGCCAACTTGTCGATGATCAGGGCTTCTATAGCGAATCGGAACTCCTAGCCGCGTCGAGGTATATTGTTGTGCTGGCGGAACCAGGTGGGGGAAAGACAAAGCTATTAGGCAGTCTTGCCAGCCAGCTAGGAACGACACCCGTTACGGCAAACAAGTTTTGGTATATGGGCACACAAGCAAGCAATGCGCCGCTTGTCATAGATGCCTTTGACGAATTGGCAAAAATAGACGCCTCAGGTATTTATAAATTATTGGGAAAAGCGTCTAACACCAATCCAACGCATATAGTGATATCTAGCCGCTCTAGCGAATGGGATATCGCTGCAACAAATGCTTTCAAGGACTTATTAGACCAGAAGCCTTTGGTAGTCCGCCTCCGCGAGTTCAATCTGGTTCAGCAACGTGCGATTTTCGAGCATTATGCGCCAATGGAAGACTTTGTAACATTTCACAGTGAAATCTCGCGCTTCGACCTAGACGCATTACTTCCCAACCCGCAGTTTCTCGAACTATTTACTGAAGCTTATATTCAGAGCGGGCGGCGCTTCACGGACAAACGCTCGATCTTTGAGCGTGCAGTTGAAGGCTTAGCAAAAGAGCTTAACGAGCAAATCTCAGTAAAAGGCCCGCTACCATCTGCTAAAAAAATTGAGATTGCTTCCGAAGTATTTACAAAACTTCTGCTTTCTGGGGCCGAAGGCATTGGCACACAAGAAGCGAATGCAACAAGAATATACCCTTTACTCGCATCGCTTGTTGATAGCGAACCCATGGCTAATAGCATCCTATCGACTCGGCTTTTTAAGCCAGGAGATAGCGCGGATCAACACCGTCCAGCTCACAAAATTATTTCCGAGTACTGTGCAGCCAATTACCTTACTAAGCGTATAGCAACTCCAACAGACCCGATCACGCTCCATCAATGCCTAGCTATCATTGCGCCTAATGCCATTGTGCGGGACGAGCTAAGGGGCCTACTTGGCTGGATGGCTTCACTGGGTAATAAGTCAATTCAAGAAACAGCTATCGACTTAGATGCCTATGCCGTGCTCGCTAACGGCGATCCTTCACAGCTCGCCCCCTCTTCCAAGCGCATGCTTATTAATTGCTTGCAGTATATCGAAAGCAAAGACCCTTACTTTCGCAGAGGCGACTTCTGGCGGCGCTTTAGTGTTGCAGGCTTTTTCACTGAAGAAGTGGTAAACGATATCAGGCCGCTTTTGATGAGCGGGGCTGAAGGGCACTTACGAGATTTGATCCTAGAACTTTTGGCTGGATCGCCAGTGATAAATCAATTAAGTGCCGATTTACGCCAACTAGCGTTGACGAAGGACGAAAGCGAGAACACCCGATTACTAGCGAACAAGTGCTTGCTCGACTTAGCAGATCACGACCATCACGCTGACTTAGCGGTTCTAATTTTCGAAGCAAGTAATACCTCCCTTAGGATTGCTGCAAAAACGATCGAAACACTGAAACCAAAAACTTTCACGATCAAATATCTCGCAGGCTTCCTTCGTGTCTGTGCAAACCTATACCCCCGTCAAATGGATCACCTTGAACGAGTAGTAGGCACTCGGTACTTCTTGAAAAATTTTATCGGTGAGCTGGAGTTGGTGACTATAGAATTGGTGCTAGATGAGCTAACTAAGGGCCTGACCTGTCACTGTGAAAAAACCTCTTTCAGATGTGTTTGCCGGATTGGCATCAGTAAGATTGTCGGGTTGATGCTAGATCGCTATTTCTCATTAGCTAACCCTCCATATGACCCAAAGAGCATCTGGAAGTGCTTAGAAAACCTAAACTTTCATAACCCTAGAGGCAAAGACCAAAGCAGAGCTGTCCAAGTTATTCAAGATGACCATAGGCTACGCCAAGGAATTATCGCTCATGTATTTGGTGGCCTAACTGATCGCAAAAAGATACGAGAGGTAAAGATACATAAATTCGACTTAAACTCTCATTCGGGGCTTCACTTTAATACAGATGATCAAAACTTCTTAGTAGATCTAGCTTTTCAAATCAACAACCCGGTTTTGTGGGGAAGCTTCATAACCAGCCACCAACATCACCACAATAAGAGCCGAGCCATAGATAAACTGCGTCGACATATGCGCCAACAAGCATTAGCGAATCCTATTTTTATGAAGGTTCTTCGTCACTTCATGTGGATTTAGCCTGATCGAACAG
>CEQZ01018169.1_pt1 | contig 20931 bp, 31 predicted proteins | sample 530941 | NCBI WGS metagenome assembly CEQZ01 (sample SAMEA2621107, study PRJEB7988) | marine metagenome | biome: marine biome (ENVO:00000447); feature: mesopelagic zone (ENVO:00000213); material: "saline water (ENVO:00002010), including plankton (ENVO:xxxxxxxx)" | depth 800 m | reverse complement strand
ACGCGATGTTCTTTTGTGGTGTTATTCACTGCATAAATCATGGTTCATTCTCCTCGCCGGTATCCCCAAACAATAGCCCACCCCACCACCTCCCCGCTAATGGTATTTTTCTATCGACTCACGCCACTCGATAGCCACCACCTATAAACGGCAACGCCCCGGTAGGTGCCGGGGCGTCTAGTGTTGCGATCACCGTCTCACGACGCGCAACCCATTATCAGATAGGATCAACCTCCTTATGGCGGTCTGCCGTATCTGATTTTAGTGTAGCACAAAAAAAGACCGCCAGGAGGGCGGTCAATAGGAGGAGCAACACACAACAAGGAGTGGGTAGAGTATGGCAGCGTTAGGCCGTGGTGTCTAGCACCTCGATCCCTTGACCACCATAAACCCAGTACTCCCGCCCGGCTTAGCAGGCGTCAGCGGTGCAGCGCATCCGTGGGTATCCACAACTTGCAGCGCTGCATATATCTGGTCATAAGCGTCGCTTGGGTTACTGTACTTGAACGACTGACTAGCACCAGAAGGCGCGGACTGAGAGGTAACTTGGCGCGCGCCACCTGACAGGGCCAACAACCCAATCAAGTAGGTATAAATAGCCACTTGGCGGCTTGCGCTGACATTGTTGGCGTCTAAGCAGTCTTGGATTCCGCCAGCTTCCTCAGTGATGGCTTCTAGCAGGAATGACGGAACGGTAATACCCAGCTCGCGTAGATAGGCGGTGGCTTCGTCGGTGGTTATCATGGGCGGTAGCCTTCGTTATTCGTCATCATAGGTCGCATCCCCCATTTTAATATAGCCGTTCACTACCGGAACTTCGATGCTGCATTCAGAACAGATAAGCGCGGCAATAAACGGCTCGCCACCGTGCATCACAACAGGCACCATGCTTTCTTGCGTGCCACACGGGCATGACACAAAACTTGTCTCGCCGCCTTTAAACTCTTGGCTCGGCAGCCTAACTACTTTACTCATAATCGCCACCACGCGCATCGTTACCATCAAACTCGGACTTAGTGTCTAGCCTAGACTGTTCCGGCTCTTGTTCCTGCTTTGGCTGGCGTTTCTTGCGCGGGCGCTTAGGCGTGGCGACTTCTAGCGTCTTATCAGCGCCACTAGATACGACACGGTATTTATTCGCCCATCCGGTAAAATCGTCCGGCACTTCAACCTGTGTGCCTACTGGCACCATCTCGCCGGTTCCGCGATAAACGCCACGGCGGGTGATTTCGATTAGCATAATTGGCTCCTGAGATGTTTCTCTGATTTTAGCACAAAAAAGCCCGCGCTGTGGCGGGCTGGCAGGGCTAGGCGGTGCTATTCTCTTGCTCTTTGTATGCGGTTTTTGTCTTATTGACAATGGCGGCGGCGAACATCCAGCAGCACAACAGCAAGCTAGCGTGCCAATAGAACTCAAAATAAATCAACAGCATGATACAAGCGATTCGAGGAACTGAAGTAACGACCTGATGCCATGGGGTTATGTCTGGCAACGTGTCCAAGTGCTTCATAAAGCAAGCGCCAAAAAACAAGACGCTGAACAGCCATCCATAAACAAGAATAGAGTAATTGGCAACATTAAACAGGCCGCCGTCAACGAACGGCAGTGCAATACCGCAAGCTGAGATGTACCAATGAACCAAAAAGTCTTTAATGGTTGGTTTTTTTAGCGTAATTCTATTCATATAATTCACCTTTAAGCATTAGGCGAGCGTTTATGGGTGCGGCTAGTGGGCGCTCAACTCCACCACGTCTGCGCAGACGCTGCCGCAATACAACCATAGCGCACACTTGTCTAGCAAGCAATAAAAAACCCCAGCCTAAGCCGGGGTTTCTGTTTTAGTGCCTAGCGATTAGGAACCAACACCATAGAACACAGCCGAACGGCCATTGGCGTCTGCTACGATCTCAAAGCCCATCGCACCCATGATCAACATTTGGTAGTTGTCCATTGGGTAGGTGCGCGGCATCATCTGCGTACCAACGGGCATACCCACGACCGGACGAATGTAGCGGCGGTTAGGCACAAACGCCGTCCACTCGTTACCAGAAAGCGCATAATCAACCTTGATTTCATTGATTCGGCGGTTGGTGGCAAGCCGCTGGAAGCGCGTACCAGAGAGGTACTCATCCTGGTTGTACGGCAGGTCTAGGTTGCGCGCAATTTCGGGCGAAACATAGAGGTTCATCGGCTCGGTAACGAGGTTATCGTCAGCCGCGCCGCCTAGCGTTTGCGCCAAGAAGTTTTCCCATTGCACGGTGGTGGCGGTGGTCAGGTCGATGCCCGTCATATCGACAGATTGCGTATACGGCGAGTTGCGGATACCGTAACCCTGGTAGCCATCAAACTGAATGGTAGAATCACCGTCCAGCAAGTAGTTAGCCATGTCGGTGCGCATGTCATACGTGGCCTTTTCTACATCTTCGGCCCATGCGTCAAAATCATCGTTTTGCAGGACGTTCCACTCGCGCCACTCTCGACCTACGCCGTTAGTGAAGATAGGAACCGGCACGCCACGGAAGTCATAGCTGCCTTTATCCATTGGCTGCGGCTTCTGGCCGCTGATAGAGCGCTGGGTAGTGTTCGCGCCATCAGAGTTGAAGCGATAGCCGTGAACGACCTTGCCGATATTGACCGTGGTCGCCAGCGGCATCAAATCACCCATGATGACTTGGCCTGCGTTGTCGCGCATTACGCGAGCAGTCACGCTATCGAGCTGTAACCATGGTTGCGGCTTGGTGATGGCGTTACCCACAAGCTCTTGCTCACGCTGGGCAAAGTAGCGGCGGTTGAGCGAAAGCTCCTGCCACTTTTGCGCGTGCAGCTTGCTGTTAGTGATTAACTGCTTATCAAAATGTAGCATTACGCAATCGCTCCTGTAGCTTTGCGAACACGCAGCAAGTCTGCCTCTGCGAGTGTCACGGATTCTTCTGAATAGAACAGCACTTCTTGCCCAGTGGTGGCTGCGGCTAGCGTACCATCGCCAGCGGATGCTAGTTCAGTAAACCCCTGCACGTAAGTCCCAGCGGCTACGCGGACATTGAAGAACTGTTCATCAAGTGGGCGGGCGGCAACCACGGTATCACCAGCAGGGATAACATCGTCCGCGCCTTCCAGCTTCATGTAGTTCTCTTGGGCCACCAAGTAAGTTCCGCGCGCACCAGCGGTGCCATGTGGCTCAAATTCATCACTGGCGTTAACCGTAACGATAGAGCCGGGGGTGATGTCCACAGCCGACGGGCGCTCCATTACCTGCGGCAATAGCTCGGAGACCGGGCCTGCGTAGATTTTGCTATAACGAGCCATTAGATTGCCTCCGGTGCTTCAAATTCAAGTTTATCGGCATTCGTGCTCAACCGCCCACCATTCAGCGGATGATCCGCGCCCTTCGGTGCCTTGCAGTTACGCGCCATGATGCGCAGGGCGTTTACGTCGAGCGCCTTGGCTTCATCTTCGGTCGCTAGCTTGGCTTCTACCACAGTCGCCTCAAGCGTTTCTTTCTCAGCTTTTGCAGCGGCTTCGGACTCGGCGTTGATCGCGTCGAGCTTGTCTTGTATGGGTTTGACTGCGTCAGACACGGCAGACGCGATAGCTTGCGCCTGATTCGCTTGCAGTGTTTCGGCCTGCTTATCGAGCATGGCCTGTAGCTCTTCAGTCGTCATTTGCGGTTCCTCGGTAGACGTTTGAGAGTTGGTTTGCAGGCCAGCGGCCTCTTCGGTTTTATCGCCGTTCAGCACGGCGCGTACTGCGTTTTTGATGCGTTCGACTAATCCAGCGTTGCGCTTCTGTTTTTCCTTGCGCTCGTAGCTATCCACGATTTCAAACACCATCGCGGTAACGTAGTCGTCGTCCATCTCTAGCTCAGAGTTAACGACTTCGACTTGCTCGCCGGAGGAGTTGACCATCATTCCAACGCCTGCATCGGTGCCAATGGCGGGCGTCTCGGAAATTAAAATCGCATCGTGATCGAATGCAAAGCTGTTGCCTACCCACTCATAGTCAGCGCCTTCGGGTGCTGGTTCGCGCTGCATCAGCAATCCGGTACTGGTACTAATCGGCTTGCCTTCGTCAATCGCCGCCAGCAGCTTGCGCCCGTTCTCGCTATTCTGGGCAAACTCCACGTCGATAACCTTATCGGCAAAAACGCGGTCGCCTTCGATGCGTGGGTTGGTGTTCCACGCGCCCGCCCAAAAGCCGTTGATGGCCTCAGGCGTGCGCGCGCTAACAAACTGGTTATTCACCACCGGATGCCCAAGCGGGGCGGGCAAACCTTCCAACTGCTGGTAGCTCGCCTCTAGCTCAGCGCGTGGGTAAAAGATGTTGTTTAACACCGTGTCGAACTTCGCCACAGCGCTAGGCACCACAATCACCTCACGACCATTGCGCTTTTCGCGCTTGATGGCGGCGTTGTTGACGCGGTGCTTGATGTTGACGCGGATTTGGTCGGCCATGAATTAGCCCTATTAGAATCTGCTCGCAGTATAGCACAAGGCTATCGGTGCGTGCAAAGTGGCTCAACCATGTCGTGCGTGCCCACGGGTTGGCGGCTCATCAAGGTGGCGTTACGACGAAAAACAGTGTGCCGTTACAGACGTTACAAGCGTTACAGTCCTAATTAAACTTGTACCGGTGAAAAATCCAATGGATTCAAAGGCTTGTGACATATATAACAATAATTACAGAAAATAGATATATATATAGAGAGGTATGTCTATCTAAGTGCCTATCAGTGTTTATGTATATGTGACTATCGTTCGCAAAACATCGTAACAAACGTAACGGCTGTAATTTTTTAATTAAAACAACAAGTTGCGCGTTACGCTGGCTATTTTGTGGCGTTACGCACTTTTAAAACGTAACGATTGGCCGTTGACGTAAGCGCAAGCTGTGCATATTTCAGCACACAAAAAAACCCGCCGAGGTGGCGGGTTGGTGTTGCAGCGCGGTTAGCTGAAAATAAAATCTGCCCCATCCTGATATGCTTTCACGCATTTCTCTATGTCCGCAGATTTGCCTATGCTGAAATACTTGCCGTTAAAGCAGAACTCAACCTTTTTTACATCCCACAAGATGGCTTTGTTTTTAGCCTCTCGCACTGCATCCACTAATGATGTTCCTGGCATAAATTTAACTTTTGCTATCATGTTACTCATCCCAAACACTCCATCAAATACAGTTTATCCCACACATACCGCCCATTAGCGGTGCGCTCCAAGTCACGCATCAACGCCTCACGCGCCTCTTGCAGCTCGCTAATGATCTGCGCTTGCCCTACCTCTGCATCAGCCTCGCGTGTTTCCATGCTGCCGTCATCATAGCGCAGCACTAGCCTGGCAATGATGCGCCACCGCAACGGGGCGTGCGTGGCGTACGTGGCAATGTCCTGCTGCTTACGCTGCGGAATATGCGCCGGAAACGACCATTCACCCTCAAATTCCCCGCCGATATGCCGACCAGTGGCCTTAATACCTACACACCAGCGCCGTGCGTTCGTCTGATAGTGTTGGTACTGCTTCTGACTCACCAGCCGCTTACGGCGCTTAATCTCGCCAGCCTGGGCGCGTTTTTGGGCGCGGTTCATTGCTGTTCCTCCGGCGCATAAACAATTGCCGCCTGGATCGCGAGCGCCATATCACCAAACGGCATGTAAGCCTCACTAGCGGCGTCTACCATCTCCTCAGTTGGCTCGACGGGCACGCATTTGTACCCATCCGGGCAGCGGGCTTGCCATGCGGCCCAAGCCTCATCCGCTGCCGTATGGTAATAACTTCCGTCCACCATTACGCACAAACCCATGTTTCGGCTCTGCGCCCACGCCTCAAAACGCTCTCTTTCAGTCATAACTCCACTCCTTCAATTCACGCTCAAGCGCCATTTCTTCTAGACGTCTGTCAATCAATGGCCGCTTGGCGTAGTGTTTTTCGGTCGCATACACGTCGTTGCGGATGCGGCTCTGGAATTTGGTTTCGCTGCCGCCGCCCTGAATGTGGCGGCCTGTGAAGCTGGGGATGGTGTAGGTGGTCATAATATACCTACGGTAGAAGATGCTGTTTTTGAGGATATTCGCCAAATATGCCCGCAGTTTTTACATTCAGCCTTGTAACCGCCGCGAGGCCCCTTGATAACTCTTACGTGCTCCCATGTTCCCTTATAACTGTACACCAATGGATCACCTGAGTAGGTGGTTCTTGTTCCATACTTTTTCCACGCTGCTTCGTAACAAACAACGCATCTAGCAGATCTCTTCCTGGTCATCACTTCCTCCTCCATGCCCGCGCTAGGCGGGCGGGGTTGTTTAATCGAATCGGTAGTGGCCGTGAACCACCTCGTGAGTATCTGGAATAACGCGATCACCATGGCTGTCCGGATTGATTGACTCAATATCCAATCCATCCGCTTTTTTCGTAAAATCCTCCAGTATCGCGATCTCTCGCCTCATGTGATTAATCTGCTTTCGCTTAAGCATCATTAAATGGTCAAAGGCGTCAGGAAGGGTCTTGAATGCTACTCGGCTACCAACCTTGGCGACCTTGTGTATCTTTTCGCCGCTTCGCTTAGCAGCCTGTAAGAGGCTTTCATCTTCGCGCTGATAGCTCCTAATATAGCCAGCCCTCGTTTTCTCAATGCACCAATGCCAGCATTCAGATTCGTGGATGCTAACTAACTCCTTGGTGATAACATTGATTCCTTGCTCGTCTATCGCGAGGCGCATCTTGTAAAAAACATCATGATCTCTCACTAACATCCCTCCTCTCTAGTTATACATCAACAATAAACCCCAGCGGCTGCCGGGGCTAATGGTATTTTTTTATCGTGTAGCGGTGGATGATAGGGGTTAGCTATCAGGCTCAAACGCGGCGCGCTGTTTTTGCATGCGTTCTTTTAGCGGGCCAAGGATGGGCTGGCCTGATTCGTCTAGGAGTACGCTTTGCTGCGAGCAGCGGCAATTTATCGATTCACCCCCCTGGCTATAAAACTCCGCAACCTCCTGCGCACTGAATGTGCGCCCATGTTTGGAAGCGTGGCTTTGGCGTGTGCTCGGCAGTAATGCGCTGTACCACAACATAGCCGTGCGAATGCCTAAGCGCTCTTGTGCGTCTTGATTCTCGTCTCGTGCAGCTCTGCGCAGCGCTGAAGTCACCTCAGTCCTAGCGATACGCTCTGCTCTGCTCTCGCTAACCTTAAACCGCGCCCGTATATCCTTCGCCACCGTACGCGGATTCAGCCCATCCTCAACGCCCTGGCTAAGCACACGCCCCAGCTCCGTAGCCGTATCGCCGTTGAATGAGTCCATCTGCTCGAACACCCGCGAACGAATCAACGCCACCCGCCGCTGCCACGGCTCCGACGCCAAGACCTGCGTTATCTCCCGCGTATAGTCATCCGTCAGCGCCGCTAACTGTGCCACGGCGGTTCCGGTGCCTGCTTCATACGCTAGCACCGTTTGCGCGGCCATATAATCCGGTGGCACCTCGATGCCCAGGCGACGGCGAATCTCCTCAACAATAAGTCGCAGCTCCTCCACGCTAATTAGGTATTCGTAGCGCGTTTCGTTGACCACATAGCCCGGCACTTGAGCGTTAATCGTGATCTCACGCTTTGGTATCTCCTCAAAACGCTCTAGCACCCATCGGCGAACGTCGCGCAAGCCGCGTTTTAAGCGGCTCACGGTCTGTTGTTGCAGGCGGGCGTGCCCCACTGGGTTCTCTGTGTTTCGGGGCAGGGTGGGGTATTTAGGCATTGTGACCGCCAGTCATAAATGTTCTATGCCCACACCCTGGGCAGCGCTTTGATGAGCCACCTTTCTTTATGTCTTTTGCTGTCGGCTCACTCATCTTCGCCTTAGTTACAGGCTTTAAGCATCTCATGCATATGTAATGATTCATCCCGCCATCCCCTCAATTAACAACATTCCGCCCATCCCACCTACGCCCACGGTCAGCATCACCACACAAATAACGGTCATGCCAAACCAATCCGGCAGCGCGGCACCCTAACGGGCTATGATTGCTGGGCAATCGAGCGGCCAGATACCACTTGTCTAGCGTTGCGGTTGCGGCTACCCAGCGCCATGTTTGCAAGATGGTCATACTACCCCCTTAGGCCGCATATCCAGCCACTTCATCTGCAAATACCACTGAAACGCAGCCACCTCTTGGTATTTGGCGGTTTCGTACCAGTGTTGGTGTGTTTCGGTCATTGTGGTGGCTCCGGAAGTGGCATCCAGTGGGTAGGCTTAAAACAATCCCCGATTGGCTCATGGTGCGGATCGTATTCATGGTCGCCAATTTCTGTCCAGTGCTTCCATTGGTCATCTTCAAATATGCAGTCTGTAAGCCTTTGATCATCACCATCTGTGAAATATTTTTCAAAGTATGCGTTATACCTGGGTACGGCTACTACCCATAAATCTACCATCGTTCCATCAAGTGGCGCTGTATCAATCGGCTGCCATTCGCTCATCATATTCTCCATTATCATCACCCAAATCATCCGCAGGCACCTCAGGCTCTGTCAGCGCCTCCCACCCAATAATAGCCCGCAATTCGTCACCTGTCGCGATAATCTCCCCGGTGCCTGCCATGTTTTTAACGGCCTCGGTAGCGGTCTTTAGCATCGCCAGTTTATCAGCAAGCGAGGCGTCGTTCAGCTCAGACCACATCACTTCGTATTCATCTCCCGGCACGGGTGGAATGATGCGGTATTCCATCAGTCGGTCGATAAAGCGGCGAATATCCGTTTGCAGGTCGCCCCCCCGGCGCGCCTGACAGCGGTTATTAAAGTCATCCTGGTCTTCGGTGCTTGCCCGCTCGCCCTGCTGATTGCCGATAAGCACCTTCGTCGGTATTTCCAACGACGCAGCGATGCATTGTACCTGTATCTCGAAATGCTCTTTCGGCTGGGGGACGTTAGCCACCAGCGGGTTAATTTTGCCCCCGGTCGTGAACGCTGCTGCGTCAATGACCGAGTTTAGGTCGGCCATCATCTCGTTCAGGCGTTCGTTCAGCTCATCCATGCCGACGCCATACGACCGGGCAAGCTCTGGCAGGCTCTGTGAGTCGCTATACTCAACGCTTAACTGCCGTGAAGCATTCTTCAGAAAACCTTCGCCGCTGCCCCCGGTAATTTTCACTACCGAAACGAAGTCGTTATACGCCGCTTCCAGCTCGCTAACGCCTTCCCGGTAATCGCCTACAATCACGACACGGCTATGGTGAATCGTCACGCTACGGGCTGGCGGTGGTGTGTCTGCGGTCTGAACGTTGCCCTCGTTGTAGTTCCACGTTGTAGGCTGGCCGTAGCGCGGGCTGTTGGGGTTTTCATCCCATGTTCCAGGCGTTAATTGCCCTTCCCATGCCGGGATAATCTCAATCAGGTCACCACCGGGCTGCAACTCTTCATCCCATCGCGCATTGTCAGCCACTCGCAGGATTAAACCAGAGTAAGCCCCCACCATCCGGCGGCGGTCAGCATCCTGGAATTTCTGCCAGACGTTCAGGCGCTTGAACAGCTTTCGAACGTCGCGTTCCCACGGTTTTTCGGTGGTCTTTTCGTCCGTCGTGTCACCCTGGATGATCCATGGGTTATCCTGCCATGTTTTGCGGATCAGGCGATTGACGCCAGCTTTGGCTAGGCTGTTGCGCTGGTAGAGATTTAAGAAGTCGTAGAAGTTCAGAGTATTGGGAAATCCATAATTCTCCCAGGACTTCGGTCTTTTCGTGTCGCTGCTGGCGTTATAGCCCGCGCCATAAGCTAGCGCTTGCCGCATCGACGCCAACCGACGCTCACTCATGTACTGATTAACGGCCATCGTTAGCCGTGTTTCTTTGTCTTGCTGTGCCATAAAAAAGCCCCGAAGAGGTGATGTCTTGGGGCTTATTGTAGCACCTAGGCTTGACTTAGTCGTCTACGCCTTGAACTCGGTCAATGCTCCACACCTCTTCTCTAAAATCCCCCCTGGGGTCGCATTGGCCTTCCGTGCCAAAAAAGTCTTCCTCGTGAAGATCATCAAGCATCATGTCTAACGGGCCAGCAATTGATTCGGCTTCGTCTTCGTCGCCTGCAATTTTAGAAAGCCTTTCTAACACTAGCTTTACGCGCTTTGAGTAGCTCATTTCTTTCTCCTCAATGCCGCCCTTTTGAGCGGCTTGGTATTTATCGCGCTGTGGTGTTATGGGCGGCGGACGAAGCGGAAGTTTTCACCAGCGGGGGCAAAATCCCAAGCACGTACATCGCCATCGTCATCAATTAAATCAAAATCATCATCATCAGGGTCTCTCGGATCACGAACAATGTACTCCTCACCATGCGTAAAGCATCCTCCATGCGAAATAAATTGAATAACATCCCCCGCCCGCCAATTCGCCGGGTCAGTCATATCGTCAGCTGGCCGCCCCCACTCAATATTTTCTGGCCACTTAACACAATCATCGTCTGCTGGCTGTGGTTGTTTGCGGTAGCCTTGCTGGTACAGTCGCTTGGAAAAGCTATGGAAATTATCAGACGCCTGCACATGGCTAACCATCTCCTCAACCGCGCGGTCTTCTTCGGTGGCTAATGCAGCAGAAGCGCGCTTCTGACATTCAAGGCGCGATGACTGACAGGCATTGCGTGCTATCCATTCCAAAGCTTCCATCATGCGCTCTACGCAAGTCGCTTGCGGGTGAAAACCATCATCGCGCAAATCTTCGGCGCACTGTTTGGGGCTTGGAATTGGCAAATATCCTTCCTCTGCGACTTCCTCACGATCCCCCACCTCCGGCACCCATTGTTTGCTAGTCATCTGCGGCTCATCACCAACCGCATTCGTCGCGCTCAGGATTTGGGATAGGGTGAGTTGGCGCTCTCCCCATCCTGAACCGTTATATCCATGGTACAGATTATCGATTTTCTCGCGCCATCCAAAATAAGGATAAAACTGTCCATCCGACGGATACTCCCCCTTCCCCGCCCCCGCCGCCATAAACGCTTCTGCCACGGCGTGATAGTCATCTTCGCTAAGCCCTTCGGTAGCGATGTAATCGCCTGGCTGTAATGTTACCGCCGAGCCATCCTGCTCCGCACCACTCTGCTTCTCACGCAGCACCCACCCGCCGCCATGCTGAATAACCTCGTGCGTATGCGTCAGCCCCTTCCACGTGCGTGCGCACTTGGCGTTGCCTTCGGTGGCGAACGGGTCGCCGTTGGTGCGTGTGATTAGGTTTGTCATGGTTGTTTGCTCCTGTTGTTTACTGACACCCCAAACAATAAACCACCGATGGCAGGGTGGCTAATTGTAATTTCTAATGGTGTGGCGTGGTGGTGATAGGTTTTACCTAACGACGTTTCTTGAGCAATACAGCAGGGCCGCTCACGTTGCCGCCTAACATATCTGACAGCGCATCCATCATTGGGTCAACCGTGTCATCGTGCTTGGCATTGGGGAAGGAGCTGGTTTCTGCCAAAAGCTCAGACAGCCACGGGGCATCTTGCGGCAAGTACACATTTCCGGACTGCACCAACGGGGCCGCATCCATCGCCCTGGTAATTTTGTCGCGGTCTCGCTGTATATCCACCACTGGCACGCCTTCGCGTTTTAGCGTTTGTATTAGCCCGGTGCCTGAAACCTTGTCCTCAACCTTCATTGACCGTAAAAAGCCAGCATCACGAACTGCATTGTGCTTATTCCAGAATGCACGGGCATGCGTTAACAGCTCAGGGGCTTCCCATTTGCCTCGGATCATATCAATTAGATACGCTTGGCCGGATTTTGACTTACCCCAGCACTGAAAAACGCTGTAGTCGTTATGCTCTTTTGTCTTTTGAGCCGTGTCTGCGTATATGCCGCGCCACTCCATTTGCGGTAGGCGTTGATAATACTGCCACCAAGCATCTTTGAATATGCCGCCGCCAATCGGTGCCGGGCGCTGCATATATTGCCCTGCGAAGCGATAGGCGTCTGAGCTTTCCATGCGGCGCAAGTCCTCTAACGGGAACTGCTCAGGCCAGAATGACGTATCCGCATCATTGATAGCGGGAATGTTCAAGTGCTCCCAATGCTCGCCATTACCGCCGTTAAGCAAGTACCCGGATAAATCCTCTTCATGCAGCCGCTGCATGATAACGATGATAGGTGTGTCCGGGCTGTTTTTCCGGCTTTCCATTGTTGTGCTAAACCAGTCCAGCACGTTTTGGCGCATCGTGTCACTATTGCCTTCCCCGGCTTTGTGCGGATCGTCAATTATGATTGCCCCGCCAAAGTGGTCGCGCATTTTACCCGCTCCAAAGCCAGTTATGCTCCCTTCCGCACCAGTGGCGTAAACAACCCCGCCCTCCATAGTTCTAAATTCGTCTTTCGCATTAGAGTCGTTTTGAAATGCAGGCCTGCCAAATATATTGGCATGCATTTCGTGCTGCATGATTGAACGAACATTATAGGTGTTATTTGTTGCCAGCCTTTTTGAATAGCTAGCATGAATAAATTCGCTATCAGGAAAATTCCCCATACACCAAGCTATAAAATTAATGACGGCTAACTCTGTCTTTCCAGACCTTGGCGGTATATTGATTATTAACCGCTTGGTCTTTCCAATAACAACCTTCTCCAATGCTGAGCATATAGCATCTTGGTGCCAATTATGCTTTAAATTTGCCCCCTTCCTGGCTTTAAACATAACCTTAGTGTATGCCAAAAGGTCAGACCTGCATTCTGCAATATCATCAGCGCTCAACATGACAGCTTCCACCTGTATCCGTATGCTGTGTAATCTTCTCTTTTTGTTGCCCGGATTATTTTTGAATGGTTAGCTTTCGGGTATTTGCCTTGCGACCTAACCCACTGTACAGCGTCTGCTATTGCTTCAAACTGCTCACCTGTGTCTACGCAGGTTACCTTCCTAGCCCTTGCCTTTCTAAGAGACGCGACGTGCTCCGGCGTTTTTTTAACTCCTCGCTGCCTTGCACCAGTAGCCTCTCTTACCTCCGGCCTTGCCATTGCTTCTTTTATTTTTTCAATTCGACTAGCACGAACCTCAGGGTTTGACCATGCGTTCCTCAGTCCCTCTTTGTTTTTTTCAGACATGGGCAACCCTTTCAGTCTTTGAGACATCTTCATCCTTGTCGATTCAACGAATACGCCAGCGTCTCCACCGTCTGTCAGATTGTATCCAGATGGCGACATAGTATTAAATGACTTTATCCAATAGCGCTCTCTCGAGTTCATTTCCTCGAAGCTTGAACATTGCTCAACTAGCTCAACCGAAAAGCAGTTAGCACCATGCTTGCGGATGGCAGAATAAAGGGCCGAGCAATTGCCGCTATTTTTGCGAGAATGCCATAAGTGATTTGCAAACCTGTTTTGGTAGCCGCGAGTTGTCACTCCGACATATTTCTTGCCGTTCTTGCTGTTCGTTATTACATAGACTTCGTATGTTTTTTTCATAAAAAAAGCCACCTGTGCAGTGGCTTAATTGTACCCTGTAATAGTTCCCTTTGCTAGTCATTCCCGGTACTTTGCTTCCAGCGCCTTAAGCACGGCGTCTTGGGTGGATTGTATTGGTTTGCCAGCAGTAGTGTGGTCGCTGTCAATCTTATCGTGATACCCATGCTTTCCAAGCAGCAGCTTAACAATCTGCGCATTAAACGTGTTGGTAAGTCCGCCGTTCATGGCTTTAAACTCTTGCATTTCGTTAACAGCGTCTAATATGTCACTAAACTCAGTATTTTCAGACGCCCATCGATGCAGGGTGCCGCGTGCCACACCTACCACAACCGCCATGCCTGCGACCGATGGCACTGCGTGCCCGTGCATCTCATAATCCTGCACGTAAGCGAGGCAGGCCGCTTTTAACTCCTCTGTCATCTTGGTTGGCCTAGCCATAATCAAAACCCATCGTTTTCGTCAATCTTGAGTAAGCCGCGATCTTCTTCGTAAACGCCCCAATCTTCGTCAGCATTGCGCGCCCAAATAGGCGTCTTGTTTAGCAGCTCGGCAAACGACTCACACTCAGCAGCGGGCTGACTAACAATCTTATCAAATGCGGCAATTTGCTCAGCATTTAGGTGATAGGTGATATGGCCGCTCTCATCGACCGTTTGCGGAATTGGCATAGTCATCTCCTCTGGTTTCTATTGCGTCCATACTAGCACAAAAAACCCCTCAGTACGCAGTACGCAAGAGGGGCCGTGCTGCATATAAATTACCGCCCCGGCATCTTGCCGTCAACCTGTTTTGACACCAGCCCCCAAACAGGAGCGTCGATCATTGCGCCAAGCAATCATGGCAAACGTATTCGTCATCAATGATCTCCATTTCTGAGGTCTCGCTCCACCAGCCGCAAGTCTCGCAAATCTGTAGCTCTTCCTCTGCTAAAACTTCGCAGGCTTCTGCGTAATCGACGCCGAGTTCATCAACGGCATCATCCAGGCTGTTGCAGGTTCCGGCCAGATACTCGAGTAATGCTGCTCGTTTTTCGCTATTCATCTATTGCCTCCCAAATTAGCCGATACCGGCCCCTCGTTAATATTACTCATCAGCGTATACCCGTCCCGCTGCAACGCGCAATAGTTATTCATCGTCATGGCGTAGTACGCCACTTTTGCCCGTGCGAGCGTTTCAAACGTTAGATCATCCGTCATCGTGTCGCGGGTTTTGCCGTATATCAGGGTGAAGGTTCTGGTGGTCATTCGGTTAGCTCCTGGGCGCGTTGGCGAAGGTCATCGGCAAGCTCCATCATTTCGTTGTAATAATCAGCCCCATCACCGGGATATTCGCGGTGCCCGGTCGATGGGTCTGTGCTGCCGTGCTCGGCATCATAGTCGGTGGCTTTTTGCTCAATAAAATCCGCAGCCAATCGCAAGCCCTCCGCCTGCTTAATCAGGTCGCGGCGGGTGAGGGCGTTTGTAGGCTCTTGCTTGCTCAAAGTTTCAATATTACCCATCACAGCGTCTGCGAAGCTTTGATAATCCGAAGCATTGTAATTTGAGGGAAAGGCCAACACTGCAGCGCAACGCTTCGCGTCAACGATGACGTAACTTAACTGCTCCACATGCGCAACCAACGCCTCCTCAGCGGCACGGTGAATTTCGAGATCATCTCTTAGTGCTGCTATGTGTGCCTCTAGCTTGGCTATTTGCTCAGTCATCTGTGCATTAGCAGCACGCTCGCTCTCTAGCGCCTGCGGATTGCACTCATCATGTAACCGCTTGGCTTGTTCCAGATTTGAACCTGCCGCTTTTTTGGCGGCATCCATACCGCGCTGGGCGGCTTTAGCCTGGCGTGCCAGCAAATACTCTAGCTCGGCAATGCGCTTCTGTGCGTCGCTCAACTCGCCCTCTATTCGCTCCATCGGTGTCATTTTGATAAGCCCTCGGCTTGTTTGCGTTTATCGTTAGCGCGAACCCGTGTTGCTTGAGCAGCGTCGCCATAGCCGCACTGCTTGAGCGCAACCTCTAACTCATCCAACGTCTCCGCCTGCTTGAGCGCATCGCGGCGGGTGAGGCAAGTGGTGGGAGATTGACTAATGACTTCCTTTAGTTCGGAGACTTTTTTTATATCGGCCCCGTCGTCGTCAATAACAAGGCATCCCAGTAACCGTTCAACATAAAGCACCAGCGCCGCCTCGCGCTCAATGGCGGCGTTTAGCTGCTGCAAGGCGTCACGCTCTCCCCGCTGCCGCAACGCAACCTGTAGCTCATCGCTTAACTGATACGCGTCGACATCCCGCTCTAACCTGATCACCATTAGCGCCAGCTCATGTGTGCCCATGGCGGTTAACTCGGCAAGTCGCTCTGCGTGCTCAAAATTGTTCATACTTCCACCTCCAGTCGCTGTAGCTGATCAACAATCTCGGTTAGTTTTGCGACGGCATCGCACCATTCGGCATTCAGGTAGACGGTCTCGTAAAGCATCGGCTCCGGCCACGTGGAAGGTGGCGCGCTGTAATCCATGCGGCAGTCATGCACGCGAATGGTCAATCCGCTCGTATGCGCCGCGTAATCAACAAACACATGGTAAGCCTCGCATTTTATCGCTGCGGCCTGTATGCGGGCGCATAGGGCACGCGCGGTGTCTGTTTGGATATTGGTTGTGGTCATAGGTTTAACTCCTTACTGTCAAGTAGGCCATTAACGTACATAGCCTTAGCTGTTTTATGATCTACCAGCATCCCGCCTACCGTATTGGCGTTTTCGCTTACCGGGGACTCCGGCTCATACCAGCCTGTTTCTTTTTCTTGGTTTGAAAGCTCTCTTGTATCCAAATAGCTGGCTTCGCTAGCGTGGCATTCTGTGCAGTAATACGGGCCACACTGAACCATACCAACACCAACATCTACATAATCTGCTTCGCAGCCGTCATAGCCACAGTAAGGGCATATTGCCTTCGGCGTGCTGTACGCACTGCGAGCGTATTCGTCACCACCTACAAACTTATGCCGTCCGATTCCTGTGCTCATGCCCTGACCTCCTCCGTTGTGATACCCAAAGTATGAACCCGCCGTGGCGTGGTGGCTAATGAGTAATTTTTATGTGGTGGTTGGTGTTGGTAGGTTTTTGCTATTACTGAACCGCGCCCGGCTAGCCATGCCCCGCTATCGTTACGCCCGTTACAGACGTTACGCTCCTAATTAAACTTGTACCGCTAAAAAATCCAGTAAAATCAAAGCTATGTGACAATAATAACAAAAATAACTAAAAAAGATTTAATTTAATAGAGAGGGGTAGATATTGTCATGCTGACCTATGAGTCTCTATCTCTATAGGTCTATCTATTGCCGCGTACCGTAACAAACGTAACGGTTGTATAAGTTATTGATATTTATCACAAAAACTGGATTTTTGACCGGTACGCACCGTTACAGCGGTACAGAAACGTAACGGCTAGGCATAAAAAAGCGCCCATTTGGGCGCTAATCTTGCATTTCCCACCACTTCACAAAAACGAATCCAGCGGCACACGTATAGCCCGCGTCTGTGATCCGGCGAACCGTTGCGGCGCTGGGCATACATCGGCACCCGGTAGCCGCGACAGTACCCGCCGCCAGCCAGCCGCCCACGGCGTATCACGAAGCATCCGTTTCAGCTCGTTGTGCGTGTTCGATATGACCAGCAGCCCGCCGTCTACAAACAGGCCATGCCGTGACAGCACCGCGTTGCAGTCATCGGCGTAGACGTCACCGCTAATTGCCTTCCTACCGCCCGCTGCCATGATGATCTCCGATACCGTGCGCTGGTAGCGGTGCCCGGCGGCGTCGAATGTGAGTTGTGTTTGCAGTATCGCGTTCAGGCACATGCCTTCGTCAGACACCTCCTCGGATTCTTTGGCTTCATCGAGGTTTATCTTCGATGTCCAGACACGCGCCTCCTCGATACTGATCTCTCTATCCATAGACAGGCTCACAGCCCCCGCCAGCAGCGTTCCGACCTGATCCCCTATACGTTGACTGCCTAGCGTCTCTGCAACGGCCTGCGCGAGCGTTTTGGCGTTTTTACGGATAACGGGAATCAGATGGTACGACCGCGCGCGAATCGCAGCGCAGCGCTCAGGCGTTAGCGTATTACCCACATGCAGCACGAACTCATTAAACCGGGCGATTTCGGCGGCAGTTTTGTCAGGCTGTTTTAGCGACACGACCGTAAACCGCGACTCGTCAGCGGCCTGACTCAGCGACACGTTCACACTCCCCAGCAGGAACATCGAGCGCATACGAAACGCCATGCCACCGCCACCGCTGGTGCCCTTCACGATTTCCGCGCTGCCATCGCTCGATGATTGTCGTGCTAGCTCGATAACCGATTTCATGCGTTTCTGCGCGCTGTGATCTTCGGATTCTGCCTCATCGAAAATCACCGGGCGCGCATCCTGCTTGAGGTGCTGACGTATCCCGGCCTCAGTGGTGCCGCCCTGCACCATAAGCGCAGACTGCCCAAGCAGGGGCTGAATGATGTTTTCCTGCACCCACGATTTTCCCGCGCCACGCTGCGCCGTCAGCCATACGTGCGGACGCCACCCGAGCGCCCCGCATATCGGCGCTAGCACCGTCCATCCGGCCATCGCCCAGCCGTGAAACGGCGTTGACCAGTTGAGTTGCTGGAATAGCTTAAACACTTCGTTAGCCGCGTTATTATCGGCTGGCGGTGCGTCAATCGTGGACTCCATCGGCCCCTGACGTGTGTAAATGAATCGCGTGTCGTGATCCGCGATGCGCTTAGCCTCACCGTTGACAATCAGCCGATCCCCAAGGTGCAGCACGCTGTTACCACCGTCATACCACGCACCGCGACCACGCACGTTACGCAGGCTGTACACGCCACGCGCCTCGCACGCACGCATACACGACGATGCCGCCGCCTGCCAGTCGGTGCCGGATTTATCCTTTGGGTACGCCATATCCCACCATTCGACGGGTGCGAGCGCTAGCATTTCAGCGGGCGACGTATGGCTGCCCCGGCGAATCTCGCACACCTGCTCAGTCCCACGCGGCAGGTAGTAATACATCGCGCCGTCGAATCCCAGCGCACGAAACGGCATGCTGGTTCGTTCGGTGGCTGCCGCTGGCTCGGCAGCGGGTAAATCATCTGGCGCATGCGTGTCGGCATCATCCGGGCTGCAAGCGGGCGGCAAGTCATCCGGTGGCATATCGGGCGGCGGTGCTTCCAGTGCAGCCGCCTGGGGCGATTTTACGCGCTCGCGCTTAATGCCGTACTCGTCCGCCAGCGCCTTGACAGCCTTGCTTGCATCGCCGCCGTGTTCAAACTGGCAAATCAGATCAAAAGCGTTAACCGGGCGGCCTGTTTCTTCGCTGCACAGCTCGTCGCTCGCATGATGTATCCAGCACGACTGATCACCGTCAAACATCACAACACCAGGTAGACCAGTGTTGCTATGCGGACTCAGAAACCGGCGGCGACCAACGGGCTTGTAGCCGAAACGCTGCAACGTGGCGCGCAAATCCTCACGACTCAGGCACTCGTCAATAACGCTGGTGCCGTGGTTGTCGCGTGGTTCGCGCGGCGTTTTCGGTGGTGGCGTTTGTTCTCGGACTGCCCATGGGCAAGCGTCTTTGAATTGTGGCTTGAATTTATCCCACGCTTCCCAGATAGCCAGCAGCCAGTCCGGCGGTGTCGGGAAGTCTTGACCTGCCGCTGGAGGCTTGACTAACCACTGGTAAGGCTGTTGTGTTTCGGGATGGATAGAGGGGGGTAGGACGTCCTGCCGTTGTTTGCCGTCACATGCAGCCCGTAGCTCGAATACCGTAAACAGCGTATCCGCGCCGCGTTTCGGCCAATTCAGCTTGGCATACGGCAGCGCCATGCTATCAGGCACGCGAAACATGACGCGACGGCCCTTAGCGCTACCCTGAATCGTTGGGTAGTGATCCAGCGCGTTGCGTGGAATGCCGAACTCGTCTAGCACCGTGCCAAACGACTCCGAACAATCAATGTCCAGGCTGCACATCCGTGACGGCCCTAACGCTAGGCCCATATTCCAGTTCGGATGCTCACGATAAAACGCATCGGCAGCATCCGGGTCGCTCAGCACCTGATTGCCCCAGTCGTTCGCCGTAGGAAATTTGCGGCCCGGCTCTATCGGCACTAACTGGAAACCATACCGCGACACGTACTCACGCGCATATTCATTGATTGTCATGCAGCCGCTCTCCTAGTTGTGTTAGCGCATCATCGGCACTGCGCGCCACGAATCCTATCCCGCCTGCACGGTTCACGGCAACGATGAAGTTTTGTTGTTCTTGTGTTATGCGGCCTGTTTTTGTTTTGACTTCTACTGCTAGAAACGCGCCGCCGGGGGCGATGCCAAGCACGTCTGAGCTGCCCTTGCACAATCCAAAATGTACCGGACGGCATTGGCCTAGCGTTATCTGGTCGCGGGCCTTGTGAAGCTGCTTACCCTGCCATGCCTGCCCAGTGTTCTGCCGCCAAACTAGGCACCCGGCTTGCGAAAGCGCTAGCATGACTTCACGTTGTATTCTGGCTTCTGGTGTCATTTTTCCTCCTGTTTGATATTCGGCGCACGCCACCCGGCATCATCACGAAACAGCGCCGCCAGTGCTTCTCGTGTGCCGTCGCAATCTGCAACCTTGACTTGGCAATGCTCAGGCTCTGAAAAACCCTCGACCATCGTTTTAAACGCATACGGCACGGGCACGGTGCAATAGGCCACTGGTTTTTTGGTGCCACCGTGACGGAGTAGCATGTATTTTCCGGGCACGGGGTCGGATGGTGTTATTTCCTGCTGGATTTTACCGTCCATCAAAACGCCTCCTCTTCACTACTACCACCCTGTTGAATCTCCAGCATCACACGCTTAGCCTCGGCAAAATCCTTCGCCGTGGGCTTGCGTCCTGCCCTGGCTGACAGCGTGATAGCTGCCCACTGCGAGGGCTTATTCATGCCGCGCCGCAATCCCAACTCTATCAGCTCCCGCAACGTGCGCGCCTGCCCCTGTTCCCGTTTGCGCTCCCGGCGAATTTGCGCCACGTCGATTTTTTCTAGTTCGCCGTCGACCACTTCAATTTCTGCGCGTGCTTTGCGTGGTAGTGGCTCGCCACACGATGGGCAACAATCCGGCCCCGCTTTGAATACGTGGTAACAATTCATGCACTGTTGAATTTGTAAATCTGGCTGTTCGTCTTCGTCTTTTTTGCGCTTGCCTTTTTTGCGGCCTTCTAGGCTCCATTCGCGGTCGTCGTCGGGTAGTCCGTGCTTCCATACACATCCAGCATGGTCAAGGATAACGGCGGGGCGGTTCTTTTTTCGTAGTGCCCTGAACACCATTTGCAGATAGCGCGCTAATGATTCAGTAGGCCTGAGCAGTATGCAACACTCTAGAGTAATGTCCCTGCCCACTTGCGCACTGAGGTCGAAACCTTCAATTACCAATTCGCAGTTACACAGGGTTTTGTAGCGACCGTCTGCAAGCCCTTCGCATGCAT
>CEQZ01006148.1_pt1 | contig 21808 bp, 19 predicted proteins | sample 530941 | NCBI WGS metagenome assembly CEQZ01 (sample SAMEA2621107, study PRJEB7988) | marine metagenome | biome: marine biome (ENVO:00000447); feature: mesopelagic zone (ENVO:00000213); material: "saline water (ENVO:00002010), including plankton (ENVO:xxxxxxxx)" | depth 800 m | reverse complement strand
CTGAAGGGGCGGCTTATGTCATAGCCGAAAGCCCCTGTCCACGTTGGACTATAAGCGTATTACAGCACTTTCGGTCGCCTCCTGACCAGAAAGCCCAATTCGAACAGATTCAGAGCCACAGAGAGGCCCCGGAACCGCCCGCGAGCAATGGAAAAAGGCCCGTGCGCACAGGACGAACGGGCCTTGGACCAAAGAGCACTTTATCTATCAATGAGGGCGCCGAACTTGCATTCGGGGGACTGACGGCAGTCCGGCGCCCCCTTCCACACCTACTGAACGGAGATGTTCACCGAGTTGCCGATGGATGCAGCGGTGGCTGCGGCCTCGGCACCATGGGACACCTGGGCAGCAAGTGCAGAAATCTGATGGCCAGAATTCGCCTGTCTGACGCGAGTCAGGGCGTTGCCCACCACATCAGAGTTCAGGCTGGTGAGCGATGCGGAATTGCCGATCGCAGCTGCGGTGGCTGTTCCGTCAGCAAAGCCAACCAAACGACCGTTCAATTCGGCGACCATCGTACCGGAATTGTACTGCTGCGCAGTCATGCTGCCGCTTCCCGGGATCTCAACGGATAGCGAGTTGCCGATCGACGCCGCTGTTGCGGTGACTTCAGTTATCTCACTGATCGTCGCATTCATCTGAGTGGTCATGTATCCGCTGTTCGATTGCGTTGAGCGGCTTGCGAGTGTGCTGGCTTCTGAAGTGACCGATGCAGTATTGCCGATGGCAGCTGCCGTCGCTGTTGCGATACCGGAATTCTCGATGTTCACATTGGCATTGGCATAGGCTGCACCTGAATTGCCTTGGTTGACCGATGAGACGGCGTCGGCAACCGAGTCGATCGAATAGGAATTGCCGATTGTCGCAGCCGTGCCGGTGACTTCACCCATCGCACCGCTGAGAAGGTTGAGAGTGGCACTCTGATTGCCGCTGTTGACCTGACGCGTTGCGTAGTCAACTGCGTTGGCGGCGGCATCGGACACGTCACCAAGAGCTGAATCACCCAGCACGTCCAAATCGGCATCAACCAAACTGTCGCCACCAATGTCGACAGAGGCATCGACGACGTCTCCAATGCCGAGATCGACATCGACTGGACCTCTGCCATTATTGTTGCCGCGGTCGGCGACCGCCTGTCCGCACAGAATGAGGGCGGAAGCGAAGAAAAGAGCAGACCGTTTCATGAATATTCTCCTTTAATGATTAGTCTGATGAAAGGCAGGCACGTCCGACATGACGAACTCTGCTTGAGAGCAGGCTTGCGCGGACGGGCCGGCGATACCTGAGACGAGGTCGAAAACTGCGCTTTCGACAATCGTTCGAATTGCGGTGTGAACCGGCTCCTGAGCGCGCTCGCCCATGCCAATGTCGATGGTTGTGTCCCCAATGAATTCGAACACACCCGCGCGAATTTCGCGCCCGCGAATTATTTTCCGTTGGCTGACCAGATTTACCACGCTCAAATCAGTGGCATTGACCAGACGGAGGTCCAGGGCGACAGTCATTGCATAGTGGCGTTCACCACCTACAACAGGCCCTATACGTGCTTCGCGAACATCGCTGTGCACATTGAAATTCAGTTCCGTGATACCGCCGAGCAGGATGTAGTCGCTGCCGGCAATCGAACCTGTGAATACTTTGCGGTAGTCTTCGGTTGGTTCGCCAGCTTCACTGATCAACCGATTGTTTGCGAACTCCAGCTCCTGCTCGGCGACCGCCGTATCCAGACGTTCAGCCAGTGGAAAACCAGCCTGGCTCACTGCCGACATCACCATCAGAGAAGCGCCCTGCGTGGCCACTGCGCCTTCGAAAGTTGAAAATCTTCCGGTCATGTCGCGAATGTCGCCCACGGCAATCCGTGGTTTCTCCGCTGGTGTGCTCCACTTCATGCAGCTCAGCTGGCCCGAATACGCAGTGGAGCTATCTTCCACGATCGCGCCCGTCGACAAGTAGTCTGGATCGGAGACGATTCCTTCCATCGACGTGCAAGCCGTGGAGACGATCAGACCTGCGCCGATCAGAAACGTGCGAAATGCTTTTCGATAGGTCATGATCAGTCACTCCCACTCGTTGGAAGGTGAGCGACGATTGCGGTCTGGTTCCCCGTGCTGATTTGGGAGGCATCCACCATCACGGTGTTGTTGTTGCCTTCAATATCCACACTGATCATGTTGCCGATTGCGGTAGCACTACCGCCAGTTGTTGTACCTGACCATGACGGCATCATCGCACGCGTGCTCCCGAAGGAACCGTTGGTAGCTGAGGATCTGGACCCCCCGCCGGCGACGATGACGCGATTGGCCTGGGCATCGCGGCTGAAGCCTAGCGGCGTATCTGACCATCCGCCGGCTTCCATGCTTATCTGAGCCGAAGCCGGGATAGCAGACACAAGCGATGCAGAAATCGCAATTGCTTGTAGTTTCAGTTTCAAATTCGTCATTTCGTATCCCCGAATGAGTACCAAGCTCGAGGACACAATCGACCTTTATTGTGGCGCGGTATATTCTCCGGAAGGACGGTCTTGCAGCGCAAAGGGCGGGGCCGACCTGACCTTTTGGTCAGGTAGTTCCCTCAATCGATCACTGGTATTTGTTCGAAAGGCATAGAAGCCCTGGCACGATCGGGCCGAGGTCTGCTGCTTTGCTGTATTTGGAATGAACTGGAGCCAAATGATGAAGGGAGTTGTGTTCAGACAGTTTCTGGAATTCGCAGAAAAGGAATTCGGCGAAGCCAAAATCGACGAATTGCTGCGCACGACCGACTTGGAATCGGCTGGAGTGTATACGAATGTCGGATATTACGACCATGTCGAAATGCTGACATTGGTTACCGCGCTCTCAAATCAGACAGGCCGGTCAGCACGACAACTCCTGGTTGGCTTTGGACGCAGTCTGTTCCCCACGCTTATTGCGGGTCACCCTCAAGACGGTATCAGCCATGCCTTTGACTTGATCGAACGCATACATGGCGTCATTCACCGGGATGTTCGTAAACTGTATCCCGATGCTGAAGTCCCGGATATCCAGCCCCGATCTCGTGATGGAGACCGCGAAATGCGCATTACATACGCCTCGGGACGACCCATGGCCGATTTATGTGAAGGCATGATCATGGCGGCTCTTGATCACTATAATAAACTCGAAGATTTTGAAATTGTACGAACCGATAGTAAACATCGGTACCTTTATAATGCGGAATTTCATGTATTCCGCAGGGATTGAACTTGAGCGAAAGTGATGAAAATCTCGCACGGCTAAAACGGAAGCTCGAGAGAGAGTCTGCTGCACGCACGGCTGCGGAAAACCTGCTGGAAGTTCGATCCGCTGAACTTTATGAAATCACCGAGCAACTCCGTGAGGAAGCCCTCCAAGTCAAACACTTGTCGACCGCGATTGATGTGTCTGCTGACGGTGTCGCCATCACCAACAAGGATGGCGTTTTCACCTACATGAATCCGACCCATGCCAGTATGTTTGGGTACGCCTACGCCGGTGAGTGTATCGGACGACCCTGGACGATTTTGTACGCCAAGGACACGTTGCGCCGATTTGAACGCGACATCTTTCCTCTCTTCCAGCAAAACGGGTATTGGCGCGGCGAAGTCGCCGGCATTGCCAATGATGGTTCAAAAGTACATCAGGATCTGTCGCTGACGGCGATCGCGGATGGAGGCATCCTCTGCTCCACACGCGATGTGGGCATCATTCGGCGCCGCGAAGCCCAACGAGAACAATTGCACGAAATGCTGCTCGACGCAGAACGCCGCGATGCGCTCGGCCGTATGGCGAAATCAGTTGGGCACGACTTCGCAAACATACTGGCCATCATAAACGCCTCTGCACAATTGCTGGCTGATGACGGACAGGCCGACATCTTCGAATTGTTGATAGAGCGCATTCTCCAATCCTGTAATCAGGCCAATGATCTGGTCGAAGACTTGATGCATTTCGATACCGAACCAGAGCAAAAAGTCTGTTCCCTGAACGACCTCGTTCGGGATGTCAGCGAACTCAACAGCAACCAGTTCCTGGCAACGCAGGGCTTCGAAACCCTGGTGACCACAAGCAAGCTCATCTGCGAAACCGATCCGACCCTGTTTTCCCGGATGGTCTTCAATCTTGTCAAGAATGCACGCGAGGCCATCAACGAGAATGGGAGCGTCTACCTCTCTCTGGAGCAGATCGATGAAGACAGTACAGTGGAACCCGACTTTCACCCATCCGCAATTTGCAACCGTGGAGACTGCCAGTCATTCCCGGCGGCGCGCCTGATCGTGCGCGACGATGGAGTCGGCATGTCTCAAAAAGCTCTTGATACAGCTTTTTTGCCATTTCAGTCGACCAAAGGTACCGGTCGCGGGCTTGGACTGGTTACGGTTGATGCCCTGTTACAGGGTCAGATGGGCCGAATGCGCGCTTTCAGCCGCCCCGGCGAAGGGACGATGGTCGCGATCGACTTGCCCTTGCTGGATGCACGCGCGCCCAGAACGTTTCCCAATTCCATCAACGACCCCGATAAGCCAAGTACGGGCGCTCAAGGCGCACTGGTCATAGACGATGATCAATTTCAAGTGGACCTTGTCGTTACCCTATTGAGGGAATTCGGTTGGGATGCTGTGGGTTTTACAAATCCGGTCGCCGCGCTTGGCGTCTTCAAAGTTGCCCCTTGGGCCTTCGAGTTGATTGTAACAGACCGTCGCATGCCACAAATGAGCGGTGATGAGCTGGTTCTCGAATTGCTGGATGTCCGGGCGGACATCCCCGTCGTAATGAGTTCCGGCGCTCTCGCATCCCCCCTGCCAGCCGGTCTGGCCGCGACCATTGCCAAACCACTGTCTCGTGAAAAATTATGGGCAACCCTGCACAAGATTGGCAAAACTGCGCCGGCACATCCACCATTGTCAGCGAACGAGTGAATCGGATTTACAGCATGCACCTTCTAATTGCCGATGATCATGATCTCGTGCTGGACGCCGTCCGGTCACTGCTGGAGCACGAATTGCCCGACGCGAAGATTACGATCATGCGCGATGGCGATGTCGTCAGGACCGCTCTTCAGAATGGCGATCGCTATGATCTCGCTTTGCTGGACCTGCGGATGCCGGGCATCACGGGTGTTCAAGACGTCAAAGAGCTTATTGCCATGTTTTCCGATCAACCGATTGCGATCCTGTCAGGTGTTGCAGGGCAGATGGAGATAACTGCTCTATTGGAAAGTGGCGCCCGGGGCTTTATCCCCAAGACCATGCCGGGCGACGGCTTGGTCGCCGCGGTCCGTCTTATTCTGGCAGGACAGGTTTTCAGTCCCACCCAGACCGACAAGAGTCAGGGAGCAGACGGCTCAAGTCTCACCCCACGTGAACGCGAAGTGCTGTTCTGCCTGCAGCGAGGGGAATCCAACAAACAGATCGCCCGGTTGCTCGACATTCAGGAAACAACAGTAAAGCTACACTTGCGGTCGTTGGCCTTGAAACTGGAAGCACGCAATCGCACCGAAGTGGTCGTCAAGGCGATCCAGTCGGGTCTAATCGCATAGATAACCGTCTCATGAGCACGTCATTCAACAAGCGGCGCACGCCGGCTTGTTTTCTCGTGCCCCACTTATTCCGATATGCGTATTCTTCCGGAGTGTCCGCGCCACCGCTTTGCACCACTCTTCTTTGATAGATCAAAGTTAGGAGAATGGCATGGCACGGTTTGCAGCAGTTCCTGAAGCACATGCGAGCTTAGCTAGCGCACGACAAGTGTACGCCCCCGGGACTCATCTTTTCCATCAAGGCGATATTGAGCGAGGCATCCACAAGATTGTATCGGGTACCGTGACCGTTTACCGAGTCACGGCGGATGGACATCGCCAGATCGAAGCATTTTCCGGCCCAGGTGAATATGTCTCTCTGTGTTTGTGCGCCACCAGTCCGACAAGTGCAGAAGCGCTAAGCCGCGTGGAAACAGACTATGTGAGCCGTGAAGCTTTTGAGCGATGCCTTCTGCAAGACGCGCAATTTCGACAGACGGTGTTTCGCGAGATAGACAAGGCGTCCGCAGACGCGCGCCGTCAGGCCACATTGCTAGCCTGTCGCTGTGCGAAAGAGCGGGTAGCAGATTTCGTGCTTTTCCTTGATTCACGCTTTGCACCCAAAGCCGATGGCTACACACCTATTCGAATGAGCCGGTGTGACATCGCCGATCATCTGGGGCTGACAATTGAAACCGTCAGCCGCATGCTCAACCAGTTCAAGCAAATTGGCGTCATCGACATGCCTCGGGCTGATCGCTTTCGCCTAAGAAACCGTCAATATCTCAACCGCCTGGCCGGCCAGAATGATGAAGCGGATAGCAGACCACACGGACTGGCCCTGTAAGTGAGTCCTCTTTACAATCCGTTGATCCCCGTACGGCGTATGGTGCGGTGACTTTCCAAGCAGAAAATTTCGGCGAGTGATCTTGTACTCGCGGAACACTAATACGTCCGGAGGCAAATTTTTCACCTCCGACTACAGGTTAAGCTGTGCGCGCCTTAACGCTATTCAAAGGATGAACTATCCAGTGTAATCGCGACGAAGCGGTCGAACTGGTCGACATAGTCATGCGCTGCTTCGCTGGCTGCGCGGAACCAAACTGCGGCGCCCTGTTGTGGCGATTTACAAGTGCCAAGTTCACTCATGAAAGAAATGTCCTTCCGCAGGCGCCTGTTGTAGAACTTCGCCATATCCTGACTTGCTTCCATGAAGTGCTTCATGCTGACGGCACCAAATTGCATTGTGTCGGTCACCGGGATCGGTATCGCGCTGTTGGGAATGAACCCTGTCCCGTTTGTGCCAACTTGCGAACTTGATTTTTGACTCGCTGCCGCTTTCTGGGTTGTGGACTTAGTCTGGGCCATGGCATCTCTCCGATATGTGTTGAAATGTTTGGGTTAGAGTTCTGTCTTTTACCATACAACCGCAGTCTATCTCGCCGCGAAATACGCATTACTCCTGAATTCACGTACTTCTACGGGCTTGCCCAAATGTCTCCGTCAGGATTGAGTATGCGAAACGGTATTCCGGAGAGAGTGATCGCATGACAAGTACAATTCGATATCCCGCCAGAACCCGGTCAGGGTCGTGACCAGCGACATGGATGGCAAGTTCGATTGGCTCATTGCGAAAGCCGCGGCTCAACCCGGCCCGACATTACGCGTTGCGGTTATACATCCTGTAGATGCCTCCAGCCTCAAAGGTGCTTTGGACGCGGCGCAGGCTGGTATCATGACGCCCATCCTGGTGGGACCGATTGCAAAAATGTCTGCAGCAGCGGAATTGGCCGGTCTCGACATTTCTGGCCTTGTGCAGATTGAAGCACCCTACAGCCACGCAGCCGCGGCAAGATCCGTAGAGCTTATCCATGAAGGCAATGCAGATGCCCTCATGAAAGGCGCGCTCCACACAAATGAAATGATGGCTGAAATCGTCAAACGCGCCGGTGGCTTGCGCACTGACCGGCGCATGAGCCATGTGTTCCTGCTCTCCACCGCCGGTTATCACAAACCGTTGCTGATCAGTGATGGCGCCCTCAATATTGCGCCTGACCTCACCTCGAAACGCTGGATAACGCAAAACGCAATTGACGCGGCCCGTGCCATCGACATCGATCCGCCAAAAGTCGCCATCCTGTCTGCAACCGAAGAGGTGGACCCGATCATACCGTCCACACTGGATGCAGCCGCCCTGTGCAAGATGGCGGACCGAGGTCAGATCAAGGGCGGCGTCGTGGACGGCCCCCTTGCATTTGATCTGGCTGTCTCACCTGAATCGGTCGCAACCAAAGGCCTGAAGTCTCCGGTCGCCGGGGATGCAGATATTCTGATCGTTCCCGCCATCGAGGCTGGAAACATGTTGGCCAAACAGCTGGACTATCTAGCCGGCGCATCAGCGGCTGGAATTGTTCTGGGTGCCAGTGTTCCGATTATTCTGACCAGCCGCGCCGATAGCGCCGAGGAGCGACTGGCTTCATGCGCCTTTGCGTCAGCCGTGGCGCACTGGCAGCGAGACCAGCCATGACGCGCCGCGCTGTCGCAACATTCAATGTGGGTTCTTCCAGCCTCAAATTCTCGATTTTCGAGATCGACGCTGTCGGCGAGTTGGGAGAATGGCTCTTTCGCGGCGCTGTGCGCGATCTTTCCGGCGCGCGACGCTTAGACGTATCAGACCCGGAAAAAGTGAAGCCGCTTCAGAGCGTCATAGCCGACATATCTGATCCAAAGCATTTGATTACTGCGCTTGCGACTTGGCTAACCGGTCAGGAGGCGGGCGTGACCCTTTCCGGTATAGGACACAGGATCGTGCATGGCGGCACCCTGTTTGAGGGCCCGGTCGCCGTTAGCGACAGGGCTATTGAGCGCTTACAGGCCCTCGCAGTCTTCGCGCCAGCGCACCAACCGCATAATCTCGCGGGCGTGCAAGCCGTTGCAAATGCCCTGCCCGAGATCCGTCAAACCTTGTCATTCGACACGGCGTTCCACAGGACCATGCCGCACATTGCCGAACTCTATGCCCTGCCCCGTGCGCTAAGCGAGCAAGGCATATTGCGCTTCGGATTTCATGGATTGTCATATGCGCACATCGCAGAAACTCTTGGTGAGGTTCTGGGCGCGCGTCCAAACCGTGTGCTTGCCTTGCATCTGGGCAGCGGCGCGAGCGCCTGCGCCATGATTGACGGGAAAAGCATCGCCACATCCATGGGCCTGACTGCACTTGATGGCTTGCCCATGGCGACTCGCTGCGGGGATCTGGATCCGGGCGTGGTCCTGCACCTGATCAAGGATCGTGCTATGCCAGTCGAAGAGGTTTCCGACCTGCTTTACACGAAGTCTGGCCTACTTGGCGTCTCTGGCATATCGGGAGATACCAAAACGCTTCTGGAAAGCCCTGCCCAAGAGGCGAAAGAAGCTATCGATCTATATTGCTACAGGATCGCCAGCCAATGCGGCTCACTTGCCGTAGATATGAAAGGGTTTGACGCAATTGTATTCTCGGGCGGAGTCGGCGAGAACGCACCAGCAATCCGCTCACGAATTATTCAACACCTCGATTGGCTAGGTCCAACTCTTGACGACGCCGCGAACGAAGCGAATGCAGAAGTTCTGTCTCCCAAGGGGGCGTCGGTGCCGGTGGTGCGCGTTGTCGCGGATGAAGAGCGCATCATTGCGCGCGAATGTGCCTCTCTTCTCTAGCGGATCAGAAAATCGCAGCCACCTACAGTATTGTCCCAAGTAGTCGATAGCTGCACTGCCGCTGACTCTGAACCGTCCTGCGCCTCGGAAGTCGGCTGTGGAGCTTCACGTGCGCGCACCAACACCTTGTCGACAATTCGGCTCGAAGGGTGCTCTACCAGCAAATCTCCCTCTTCAAGACCCAACAGGATCTCTGCCTCCTGGCCATTCAAATGCCCGATCGTTACTTGACGCAAGCGGGCGCGACCGTTTTCGATGCGATAGACGGACCAGTTGCGATCCTGCTTGAACAATGCGGTTATTGGAATAGTGAGAACATTGTCCTGCGACCAGATCTGGACAGCTACGTCCACCCTGTATCCATGACCCAGCCGGTCCGCAGGTTGGCCTTGCAGCAAGTCCACGACAACATTCACGCGCTGCTCCTCAATCCCGAGTGCGGATATTTTTGTGAAGGCAAAAGGCTCAATTTGCCGAACCTTACCTTGCAGGACGGGACCACCCCAATCCGAGATGATCACAGGATCTCCGGGTGAAATGCGCACCGCATCCTCAGACAGCAGATCCGCCACGATCTCGATCTCCTCAGGATCCCCAACTTCCACAAGAGGTACGCCCTGTGCCACCGGCCCCTCGCTCTGGCGAAGGCGCCGCAGCAAAACCCCATCGATAGGTGCGATGACATCGATCAGTTCTCCGCCCTCATCCTCACTGCTCGGACGAAGCGCAGCGCGGGCGGCTGCCAGTTCCTGCCGGCGCATGGCAAGTGCAGCTTCCGCAGCCCGAGCAGCCGCCTGCAGCGTCGTCTCTTCCGCTTCGGCCCGCTCCAGCATCTGGCGCGATATTGCTCCACCTGGCGCCAGCAGCCGATAGCGATTGGCATCCGTGGTGGCATGGTTCAGTTCGGACCGAACCCGGTCGAGTTCCGCCTTGGACGCCGTCACAGCAGCAGCGGCAGCATCGGCAACTGCCGACAATTGCTTTTGGGATCGACTGTCCAGCACAGGCGCAGCCACGGGACGGATGCCTGCGACGATTGTCTCACCTTGATATACGCAATCGCCTGCTTCGAGGCTGATCCGCTCCAATTGCCCTGAGACGGGCGCGGAGATTTCAAAGACATCATGAATGCGCGTCTTGCCTTCCTCATTTACGGAAACGGTCATCGACCCCCTGCTTGCTTTCACGATATCTACGTCGATGGCGCGGGGTGAGAATGCCCAGACCGCCAACGCCAACACAATTATGGCGATGACAGCCCAAAACAGAAGACGATTGCGAAGGGCCATGAGGTCACTCCCGAGTTTTCAAAACGGCGACAAGGTCGAGCGATTTCACGCGCTGGCGCACGAATAGAGCAGCGGCGATCGATGACACGATCACAATGGAAGCGGCCAGCCCGTGTGTGGAGGGGGCGACTGTAATTGGTACTCGGAACAATTCAGTCGCCATTGATGTCGCCACGAGATAGGCGAGCCCCATTCCCATCGCCCCGCCCAGCGGCAGAGCCAGGAAAACCAGCAAGGCCAATTCTCCAATCAGGATGTACGATACCTCGCCTTCCGAAAATCCGAGCACACGCAGGCTGGCCAACTCGCGACCTCGCTCAGTCAGGCCGATACGCGCAGCATTGTAAACGACCGCCGCGGCAATCGCACCGCCAATCAAAGCGTAGATTGTCATCATGATATTGATGTTCTCTTCCATTGAGTCATTGAAACTCTCAATCGAAGCGCGCTGGAGAGAGACGCTGGCGATCCCGGGGCGCTCCAAAACCGCAGCGCTGAAGACTGCCTCCCTGTCAGGATCAATCATGGCATAAACACCGCTGACGACATTGCTTTCACCCAAGGCGCGCTCTAGCGAATCCACATCCATAAATGCTGGCCATCCCATGGCTTCATTCACAATGGTCGTAACGGACACATCCAACGTCGGCCTTTCCCCTTCAAGCACTTCCAGACTGACCCGATCACCGCGCCCGACATTGATCATTCCTGCCAGCTGCGAAGACACAGCCAATCCTCGATCCGGAACACCCAGGAATTTATCCTGATCATCCAGCAGCCGCCGCAGCCGGCCGTCAGGCTCCACACCCACCAACCTCACCCGTTCGTCCAACTGGCCATGCCTCACGCGGATAGAGATGTCCCGATTAGGCTGCACCGAAAGCACACCCGGCATTCGCTCTATTTCTCGCACAGCGCCAATATTTGTCGGTTCGACAAAGTTGATTGCGACGTCATATGCATCCGTGCGGTGAAAGTGCTGCTCCATCATTTCGTCAATTGAATCGAACGCAAACAAAGTCCCCACCAGCAAGGCTTGCGCCGCCGCAACGCCTATGACGGTCACGCCTGCACGCACGGGCCACCGCGTGACATGCCTTAGTATCATACGGGTTGGCTCATCAAAGTGTATATGTGCGAACGCACGCTGAACCGGTCCTTTTCCATAAACGGTTGGCGGCGCAGCAGACATTGCCTCGGCTGGCGCTAGCTTCGCTGCAGATCGCGCGGACCCGACTGCGCCAAATATCGCGGCAAGGGTTGCAGCCCCCCCACCGATCACAAATGCCGACGGATCCAGCCGGAAAATCATATCGGGAAACCGGAAGCTATCCGTATAGAGATTGGTCATCAAGCGCGCCAATGCTGCACCAAGGACAAAACCGACCAAAATACCGCCGATCACCATGCCCAACGCCATCTTCACATAGTGCCAGGCGATTTCCCACTCATCGAAACCGAAAGCTTTCAGCAAACCAATCTGCTGGCGCTCCGTCGCGATCAGTCGCGCCAGAATCGCATTTATCAGCATGGCTGACACAATCAGGAATATTGGCGGTATGATCGCAGCGATCGATGCCAGTTGCTGCATCTCGCTTTCGATGAACGCATTGGACAATTGATCTTCCGCGCCATAAGCCCCGCCAGTGCCGTATGGCTCCAACAATTTGTCCAGCGAGTCGATCACCCCTTGTGGGTTGGCTCCGGGACTGAGAGAGACGCTCACACTGTTGAACGCCCCATCCAGATCAAAGGCCGCTTCAAGTGCCCTACGGCTTAGCCAGAAGATAGCGAAACGTTTTTCATCAGGTAGCAGACCGCTCGGGCCCAGCATGTAGACATGCTCTGGGGAATCCCCAACCCCGACAATCTCAAGGTCACGCGCACGTCCATTGATGATGGCGCGTACATGGCTGCCCAGCGTAAACCCGTGCGCATCTACGAACGCCTTGGAAACCACTGCCTCGTCCGGGCGGCTGGGATCGGGGAAGCGTCCGGAATACAGCAGGACGCCGTTCAGCCTTGGTTTTCCGTTCTCAGGCACCGACACCAATTGAGCGTTCGCTGGCTCGCGCATGCCTTCAATGTCCAGTGTTACAAGGCGAGAAATGCGTGTTTCGATGGTTCGGACGCCATCAATCTCCGCAATTTCATTTGCGAGTCGCTCAGGCGCGCGCTTCGCATTCGAGAAGACGTCCGCAAATCGAAACCGGTCGTAATAAGTATCGCGGCTCAACTCGAGAGACGATATCGCACCTAGCGCCATCACCATGATCGCTACGCCGCACGCCACAATCGCGCCCACCGCCAGCCCCTGACCGCGCATATGCAACAGATCCCGCAACAATTTGCGGTCCAGCGCTGATATCCATCCTACCATGACAAATCAGCCGGTTTTTTTGCCCTGCCGACTTCTTCAACATCCACAATGCGCCCATCAGACAGCCGAATTGTGCGGTCCGACATTTCGGAGATACCGACATTGTGCGTGATGACGACCGTTGTCGCGCCGAGTTCACTGTTTACATGGTCAAGCGCTTCCAGAACCTGGATGCCGGTCTTGCTATCGAGGGCACCGGTTGGCTCATCGCAAAAGAGCAATGCGGGTCGCTTTGCGATCGCTCGTGCAACGGCCACGCGCTGTTGTTCGCCCCCGGACAGTTCAGCTGGGAAGTGATCCAGGCGCGCACTCAGCCCAACCATATCAAGGGCGTCTTCAGGGGGTATGGGATCGCGTGCAATTTCTGTCACCAGCGCCACATTCTCACGCGCTGTCAGGCTGGGTACGAGATTGTAGAATTGGAAGATAAAGCCAACATGGTGCCGGCGGTACCGGGTCAATCCCGCGTCCGACCTCCGGGTAAGTGACTTGCCTTCGAACTGGACGTCCCCCTCGGTCGGGCGATCAAGTCCTCCGAGAATGTTGAGCAAAGTGGACTTTCCGCTGCCGGACGCCCCCAGCATTACCAACAATTCGCCGCGCCGAACGTCCAGATCAACCCCGCGCAACGCCTGAACTTTGACCTCACCCGTGTCATAGACCTTGGTCAGCCCCCGGGCAGACAGAAGCACGCCCGTATCGGTATCTGCATACGATGCCGGTGCGGGCGTCAACACGTTCATCCACGCCCCCCTAATGAACCATCAAGATTGGCAAGTCTGAATGCTGGATCATGTGCAAGGTCACGCCGCCCAAGATGGATTCACGCAACCGGGAATGAGAGTAACCGCCCATCAAGACAACATCGCTGTTGCTCGCTTCGCATTGATTGAGAATTCGTTCCGCGATTGGCCGCTCCGGCCACTCCACGTGACGGCTCGTGACCAGGACCCCTGCCCGCTCGAGCCACAGCTTTGCCTGCTCAAGGCTCGGCGTGGCTGCGTCCGTTTCCCCAATCGTCAGCAATGTCGTCTCGTCACTTTGCAATAGTAGGGGAAGAGCCGCACGGACGACTCTGGATGCTTGCAGGCTGCCATCCCATGCGACCAGCGGTCGGCGCGGTACGGCGCTCAGGCCAGAACGCGGCGTAAGGAAAACAGGCGCACCCGATTGCATCAACACGGCCTCAAACAGCTCACGCTCCGAATGCACCCCCTTCGCATCAGGCTTTGCCATGACGACAAGGTCTGCCGCACGTGCCGAAAGACCGTAATTGAGCGGGAATTGTCCAACTTCTTCTGTCCACGAAGCGGTGACACCATTTTGCTTCAACGCCTCCGGTACCGGCACGACATGGGCGTCCGAAGCAGCGCAGAGATCTTCGAACTTCGCTCGCAACGCGCGGGCATAGCGGCCCGCGGCTTCATCATGCCCCTCCATTGCCATCACGGTCGCTGAGGCTGACGCCGGGTAGAATTCCATGGGCGGATAGCCTGTAAAACGCGGACGCACATGTTGAGCCATCACATACCCCTTGAATGCACCGGCGAGTAACAAGGCAGTCTCTGACACCAGTTTTGCTGTTTCTTCAAAAGCGAGCGGAGCGAAGATCGTCTTGAACGTCATGGGCGTAATCCTCTCAAGGGGATAGCGAGACCATACGTCTCACGAACACGAGACCCTATATTGAACCGGATCCACAACGTCTCCATCCGTAATTCTACGGAGACGCGAACCACGCGCGGTCATGTATCCATTCAGGGTCCCGACACAGGATCCGGAACACACTCATGCTTGATCATCAGTCAAGGCCCAACCAAATGCCGGTGCCTGCTCATGCAGAGTCGACTGAGGCAGCTTTAAAACGCCTCTCATCCTCCCGGCTGGGACTGACACAAGCTGAAGCGGCAACCCGTTTGAGTGAATACGGATTAAACAGGACGCCCCGCGGACGCAGGACGCCGCTTCTGCTCCGGTTTCTGCGTCACTTTCACAATGCTTTGATCTATGTGCTGATCGCCTCTGCAGCCGTCACATGGTGGTTAGGCCATCCCATCGACACTGCCGTGATCCTGTTCGTAGTGATGGCCAATGGTGTCATCGGCTTCATTCAGGAAGGCCGCGCTGAATCCGCCATGGAAGCGATCGCTACCCTACTCTCACCTCACGCTGCCGTGCTGCGAGATGGAGACAGGGTGACGGTCGACGCCGAAACCCTGGTTCCGGGGGATATCGTGCTCGTTGAGGCTGGAGATCGAATTCCGGCAGACCTTCGACTGATAGAATCCAGCGGCCTGAAAATTCAGGAAGCAATCCTGACTGGAGAATCTGTACCTGTCGAAAAGTCCGTGGAACCGTCGCGCACCGATGCGGTCCTGGGCGACCGTTCGAGTTCTGCATTCAGCGGCACTATTGTCACTGCTGGGCAGGCCGAGGGATTGGTCACCGCAACAGGCGTCAATACGGAGATCGGCCGGATCAGCAGCATGCTGTCGTCTGTGGACGAGCTGCAGACGCCATTGCTGCGCCAGATGAATGCCTTCGCCAAATGGCTGACCATTCTGATCCTGCTGATTGGCTCAGCCTTGCTCTCATATGGCGTGTTCATCAGACATGCCGACTTTTCCGAAACCTTCATGTCCGTGGTTGGCTTGTCGGTTGCGGCCATTCCGGAAGGCCTGCCAGCAGTCCTGACCATCACCATGGCGATAGGTGTTCGGGCTATGGCTGGAAAGAATGCAATCATTCGACGTCTGCCTGCTATCGAAACCCTGGGCGCTGTCTCCGTCATCTGCACGGACAAGACCGGCACATTAACTCACAATGAAATGACGGTCTCAGCACTCATCATCGCATCACAGGCATTCGATGTGACAGGAGATGGATACACGCCAAGCGGGGATATTACGCCATCGCCGTCGGAGACCATCCGTCCTGTATTTGAGCTACTCGCGGAAACGGCGGCGCGCTGCAACGATTCCAGTCTGGCAAAGGAGGGAGACGTCTGGATCGTCAGTGGAGACCCCATGGAGGGTGCACTTCTTGCCTTCGCCGGAAAGGTCCTGGGAAATGCCGAGGATGTGCGACGTGACACTCCCCGTCAGGCTGTCCTGCCCTTCGATTCTCGCCACCGCTTCATGGCTACCAAGAATTCGGGGCCGGCTGGCGTACGAATCCACGCAAAAGGTGCTCCAGAGGATATCTCGGCGCTTTGCACGCACATGATCGGTGCAGATGGAACACCGGTTCCCATCGACCGTGAAGAAATCACGGCGATTACCGCTGAATTGGCTGCGCAGGGACAGCGAGTACTTGCATTGGCCTCAGCAGAGGCCAAGCCGGACCAGGCATTGACCCCGGAAGCGCTGAAAGGCGCTTTGGTTTTTCTGGGTGTCGTGGGTCTGAAAGACCCTCCTCGCGCCGAGGCTGTGGATGCTATCGCTGAGTGTCATGCTGCTGGAATCCAGGTGAAAATGATCACTGGCGACCATGCCGGCACCGCGGCTGCCATCGCAAAGGAAATCGGACTTCCTCACCCGGGTCACGTCCTGGAAGGTCGTGATCTGGACGCGATGGATGATGTCGACCTTGTCCACGCGGCGCTGGAGACCAATGTCTTCGCGCGCACGAGCCCTGAACACAAACTGCGCCTGGTGCAGGCCCTGCAGAGCCAAAACATGATCGTGGCGATGACCGGAGACGGCGTGAATGACGCGCCTGCCCTGAAGCGTGCCGATGTTGGCGTAGCAATGGGCGTCAAGGGTAGCGGAGCCGCGAAGGAGGCTGCCGCAGTCGTCCTCGCAGACGACAATTTTGCCTCGATCGCTGCCGCCGTCACTGAGGGGCGCCGGATCTACGACAATATTCGAAAACTGATCCGCTGGACTCTCCCCACCGGTGGCGGGGAATCCAGTGTCGTAATTCTGGCACTTCTGTTCGGCACGACGCTTCCAGTGACAGCAATCCAGATATTGTGGATCAATCTGATCACGGAAATGACCCTTGGTTTCGCACTCGCCCTGGAACCTCTTGAGCCCAGAAGTATGCAACAGCCCCCTCGCAAGCGCGATGCGACCTTGCTCGACGGTGGATTGCTCGCAGACATCGTCGTTGCAACTATCCTTTTCGCGGCTGCCGTCTTCGCAGTCTTCACCTATACGCTAGATCAGTCCGCCTCCATTGAGCTGGCCCGGACGGTTGCGTTCAACACGCTTGTTGTTCTCCAGATCGCCTACCTGTTTTTCGTTCGCTATCTACATGGAGCGTCCAGCACACTGGACGGGCTGAAGGGCACACCCTCTGTATGGGTGGCACTCTTGATTGTCATGGTCGGTCAACTGATGGCGACCTACCTTCCAGCTGCGCAGAGTATATTTGGCACCGTCTCGCTTTCTCCCTTTTACGCTTCCATCGTAGTCGGTACCGGGATTGCGGTGTTTGGTTTGCTCGAAGTGGAAAAGCAGATGCGGCTTGCCATGCGGCGTATCCGATAAGGACGAAGCTGTTTCAACAGTTGATAAGCATCAATAAAGGGCGCTGGCGTTTGGTTAGGGTCCATCATCTTGTCCGTATCAGTGGAGGCAATCGAATTATGGCCAATCTCAATCCCTCGCCCGTCGCATCCATCGCGTTGCTGGCCATAGCCCTGCTAACAGGTTGCGCGACGGCGCCGACTCCTTACCAGCCTGCAACTGAACTCCACGGCTATACGAGTGAAAACGTTGGCGATGGGCTGATCAGCGTAGGCTTCAGGGGGAATTCAGAGACAAGCCGAGACGAGGTAGAAGCGAGCCTGTTTCACCGTATGGTCGAGATCGCTGAAGAGGAATCCGCTGGAAGCTTCACGATTGTCGGTCGGGAGACCGCCTGCACAACAACGCTCAGAACAGCCCCCGACACGACTTGCACCTATCATCAATCTGCGGATGCCCTGTTCCCTTACTATTTCGGTGTCTATGAACTCGACAGCCCGTGGCACTCCAAGCCCAAGCGAGAATATGAAGCTGTCGCGACGATCCGACTGTCACCAGAGCCCATTTGCGGGGATTATGCAGATTGCTTTATCACAACAGATGCGCGGGCCGCGATCAGCAAAAACTCGGAATGACTCTGGACACTGTTGCCGCCTCGATCCGCCTTGGACATCAATAGTCCTGTCTCCATGAAAGAGGTCAGGTTGATAGTTGTCAAACTGCGAAACGAATAAATCTGCACTCTGTATGCGTCATATGGGAGACTCGATTATGCATTTGCCAACCGGAGCGTTCGTCCTTGTGTGCGATGGCTCAAAAGCCCTGCTTTTGGAAAACAAGGGCGATGCCGATTTGCTGGATTTGAGAATTGTCGAGGCTCTAACGGACGACAATCCGCCGAATCGAGATCAGTCAAGTGATCGGGCCGGGCGCTTCAAGACACCTTCTGGCGCACATGCCGCAACAGAACAGACTGACTGGCACGACATTGCAGAAGAACGCTTTCTGTCGACCGTCGCCGAGATGGCCCTGAAAGAAATAGGCCAGTCAACTCCTGCCAGCCTTGTCGTCGCAGCAGATCCTCGCTCACTCGGGAAGTTGCGTCCGATGCTGACAGATTCAGGATCGGTTTCAATCCTGGCGGAACTTAACCGCGATCTGGCGCATCATACGCTTCCAAAAATCGAAGAAGCGATCAGCAACGCGTGAGCACTCAGGCCAATTGCCCCATGCGGTCGCTTAACTTGATTCCCAGTCCCAGTTGTGAAATAGGCGCAGGTCGACCGAACAGATAGCCTTGTACTTCACCAAAGCCTGCCAGGTTCACGAACCGGAACTGTTCTTCTGTCTCCACACCTTCAGCAATCACCTTGATATCCAGAACCCGACTCATGCCTGACAGAATGCCGAGGATTTGCCGGGCGCGATCACTTTCTTCCGCCCGAACGAAGAATGAGCGGTCGATCTTAACCCGGTCCACCGGCAAATGCTCCAGACGGCTGAGCGAAGAATTTCCGGTCCCGAAATCATCCAAAGCGATCGTGACACCCATTTCCCGGATAACCTCAATCACCTTGCACGAAGTTTCGATATTGCGCAGCACGCCCCGCTCCGTGATTTCGAGCTCCAGCAGGTGTGGGGGAAACCCCGTCTCTTGAAGTATTTCAGCGACCGATTCAGAAAAACCATCGGACAATAATTCATTGGGAGATACATTGACGCTCAACCGAATGCTGTCACCGCTCTTCGACATCCACCCGAGAACGTCTTCGCATGCCTGACGCAACACATACTGGCCGAATGCAATAATATGCCGACTTGCCTCAGCGATCTCGATGAATTCCGACGGATTGATCGATCCGTACTTGGGGTGGGTCCACCGCGCCAACGCTTCGACACCAACCAACTGGCAATCTGAGACCCGCACAATCGGCTGGTAGTACAACCCGATCTTGCCTTCATCTATTGCAGGCATGAGGTCCCGGTGAATGGACAGGCGACGCTCCAGGCGTTGACGTACTTTCGCGTCTGGAACAACGCAGGAATCACCACCTTGTGACTTCGCTTCGTATACTGCCGCATCAGCCTGTTCCAACACGTCCGCAATGGATTCTCCCTGCAAGCCGATGGCCGCGCCAATGGACACTGTTACATCAATCAAGCGACCATCATATGCGATTGGCTTTGATACCAAGGATCTGATTCGGTCTGCCAAGACCGAGATATCATCAAGATTCACCGCCCTGCCGACAACACAACAGAACTCATCGCCCCCAATCCGGAACACGCGAATGCTATCGTCTTTGTCGGCGAGATGTTTCAACCGACCCCCGAGTGCGATCAACGCCGCATCCCCGCCAGCATGACCATGCCGGTCATTCAATTCCTTGAACTTGTCCAAATCGATGTAGAGGACGCTCATCAAGGCGGGGCGATCATCTCTCTTGCAAGATTCGATCAGAGAATTGAATGCGTGGCGGTTCTCCAAGCCTGTTAGAAGATCCGTCGTGGCCTGCTGCTTCAGCTTCTGCTCAAATTCCTCACGTACACTGATGTCATGCGCCACTCCCAGATACCCGGTAAATTCCCCATTCTCGGAGAACAGCGGACGCCCGCTAACCTCAACGCTGCAATTGACGCCATCGGCGCGCAGAACACCCTTTATTCTCGAAAACGGCTCACGACGCTGAATAGCTCCTGTGAACACCGCCTCGTCGTTTTCCCATCCAATCAGCACGTCGCGCCAACGACGACCGAGAGCGTCGCCCTTGCCGAAATAATGGACAATCTTGCCAGTCGAATCGACTTCAATATGCCAGTCCGAAGACATCTCGGCATACGAAGTAGACCGCCCCCGATATCTATTCTCCCGCTGTAGAACCTCTTTCAGCGTGGTGTAGACATTGTGTCCGAATTGTTTCGGCAGTACGGCCGCAACACAACACGCAATAGCAATCAGGCTCAGCCCGATAGCTGTAAGTGCCGTATTGTCTACTCCGCCTACAATTACGTCCAACCGATCGGCTGGTCCCATATACCAGTTGATGAACCCGATGATGAAAGCAGTGTAGGCAAAGCTCAGCTTCATCGTGGTGAAGAGCCCCCAGATGATCGGCGTGATGCTGAGTAATAGCATTCCCACAAATATGCCTTCATGGTCCAATACAAGCATGGCGAGCAAATTTGCCGGAACACTGACACAAAGCAGCAATCCCTGGAGCAACATGAATTTGCGTCTGGCTGCGAAGTAAGCAGATGCAATCAACGCTGCCGCCGTAAGAGCGTCTATGAAGGTTCCGATATTCAGTTCGTATTGATCAACCACAAGCAGGCTCGTGATCGTGATCATCATGATGATGAGGGCTGTCAGAGCACTGTAGAAGATGATCGATTGCTGCAGACGATCCGGGCTCAGAATGGATTCTGCCAGCTCATCAATCGGGCCATCCCAGGAAGACGTTTTGGATTTACTGATATATTGCTGCATGGGGATCCTCGGCCTGTAGGGTTAACCCTACCCACGCTCAGTTAGCCCTCTGCAAAAGCCGGACTGGAATATCCGCCCAATGACTTAGGATTTGATTAGGATTTCCACGGGGGCCGATGCCACTGGAGCCACGTTGTCCTGATTCCGAACAAGAAGAATTACCCGCTCCACGAAGAGAGACTGCATAGTAAACTTCCCGGAGACGGGTTTTCCCGAAAATCGCAATGTCTGATGGACTGCCGACCAACTGAATGAGGCGTAACATCGCTTCGGTAAAATCAGGGCTCCAGCCCGCAAGCGCAAGACCTCGAACCACAGCTCCTCCGGCCGACATGGCGTCGATACCGCCAATACTTTCTATTTCCATGGTGAGCTCAGTCATTACGCGCGGATCGAGCGCGATATAGACGCCGACGAGCGGATCGTTCGGCGACGCTTTGGGCGCCCCGGCTTCGACGGGAAGGTTTAGGGAGCAGCACATGTGCTGACGACTGTCATAGACATGGCGGTCTCCATCGAGGATGGCCTCTTTGGCGCCATTCAGGATTGCCATGATACAAGGTTCATAAATGACCGGGGCGCAACCCACTGGCTCAGTTATGCGAAACAGTTGAACTCCCCGGTATCCCTGTTTCGAACATTCCTGCACCCGTCAACCGGGCTGCGATGAAACGCTTCAGTTCTGACTTGCTCATTGACGAAACCTATCCGGCGAGAAGGTCAGCGGCATGCTCTCCATCCGTGGCGCAGACAGCGTCACGCGCCTTGCTGAAACTGATACCGAACGCGCCGCAACGGTCTGGCTCGCTGTTGGCATTGTGCAGAATGTTTTGGGCGGGGGCACCGAGTTGGTCGGCGGCGTCTGGAACACGCTGGCCAGCTTGGCCGGACTGCGGCGTCGCGGTTTGCCCAGTGCGTTGAACCTGTTCGGCGTTTTCATCGGGCTTGCCGGAATCGTGACGATCTA
>CEQZ01003999.1_pt1 | contig 22954 bp, 24 predicted proteins | sample 530941 | NCBI WGS metagenome assembly CEQZ01 (sample SAMEA2621107, study PRJEB7988) | marine metagenome | biome: marine biome (ENVO:00000447); feature: mesopelagic zone (ENVO:00000213); material: "saline water (ENVO:00002010), including plankton (ENVO:xxxxxxxx)" | depth 800 m | reverse complement strand
AAGACCTGAACGTGATCCGCCAGGACACCACCCAGATGAAGGTCGTCCTGGCCAAGATGAATTCGTTTGTGCGCGGGGCGGTGTGGATCCTGGGCGGCTTGGTGACCATAGCCACCCTGCTGATCGCCCTGGCCGGCGTCATGCCCAAGATGGACGCCATCATCATCGAGAAGAACGCGCCGGCACAGACGGACCAGTAAAGCCAACCCGGGCGGTGCCCGGCAACGAGTAACTGGGCGGGGCCCAGGATAGGAGGTCATCGGTGATGGCCAGACCGACAAGCTATCAACCTGAATATGCGGAGCAAGCCGAAAAGCTCTCCAAGCTGGGCCTTACTGATAAGGAAATGGCCGAGTTCTTCGGGGTGACAGAGCGCACCCTGAACACCTGGAAGACGAAGCATTCTGAGTTTCTTCAGGCCCTAAAAAAGGGCAAGACTCTCGCCGACGCCAATGTGGTTGAAAGCCTCTATCGCCGTGCCTGCGGGTACAGCCATGAGGCCGTGAAGATCATGCAGTACGAGGGCCAGCCGGTGGTCGAGCCTTACATCGAGCACTATCCGCCCGATACCACCGCCTGTTTGGCGTGGCTCCACAACAGACAGCGCGAGAAGTGGCAGAGGAATCCAGACCCCGCCGGTGGTGGCGCCGACCTGCCGCCAACGAAGATCGTTTTCGAGGTTCAGGATGCCAGAACACGCAAGGGTGGTGAGGACACCGCTTAACGTCCCTCAAGGCCAATTCCTGAATCTGCCGCACAAGTATCGCGGCTATGTGGGCGGGTTTGGTTCAGGGAAGACATGGGTGGGCTGCACCGGGATGCTGGCCCACTTCTACGAGCACCCTAAGATCAATCAGGGCTACTTCGCCCCGACGTACCCCCTGATCCGCGACATCTTCTACCCAACGATTGCCGAGGTGGCTGAGACCATGGACCTGCGGGTCCGGGTGAAGCGCGGCGATCATGAAGTTGAGGTCTACAGCGGGTCTCGGTATCGCGGCTCGATCATCTGCCGCTCCATTGATGACCCGGCCAACATCGTTGGTTTCAAGATCGGCCACGCACTGGTCGATGAGTTGGACCTGCTCGCCGAGAAGAAGGCGGAGCAGGCCTGGCGCAAGATCATGGCCCGGATGCGCTACAAGGTGCACGGGGTCAAGAACGGCATCGATGTCACGACGACGCCGGAAGGCTTCAAGTTCGTCTATCGGCAGTTCGTTAAGGCCCTGCGGGACAAGCCGGAGCTGCGTAAGCGGTACGGCCTGATTCAGGCCTCCACGTTCGACAACGAGGCGAATCTTCCCGAGGACTACATCGATGCGATGTTGGAGGCGTACACCCCGGAGCTGATCCGGGCGTACCTCCGAGGTCAATTCGTCAATTTGCTCTCCGGCACGGTTTACCACCAGTTCGACCGCAAGCTGAACCACTGCGGGGACACGGTCCAGAACGGCGAGCCATTGTTCATCGGCATGGATTTCAACGTCGGCAAGATGTCGGCAATTACCCATGTGAAGCGGGCCGGAAAACCGAGGGCGGTGGATGAGCTGCTGAACGGCTATGACACGCCGGACATGATCCGCCGGATCAAAGAGCGGTATTGGGAGTACGCCGACGGCGACTACCGAAAGACCTGCGAGATCCGCATTTACCCGGACGCCTCCGGGGATTCGAGGAAATCCGTCAACGCGAGCACCACGGACCTGGCTCTCCTGCGAGATGCCGGCTTCTCGGTGCATGCGCCCAAGGCGAACCCGCCGGTCAAGGACCGGGTGAACGCCATGAACGCCATGTTCTGCAACGCGAAGGGCGAACGGCGCTATCTGGTCAACACGGACACGTGCCCAAGCTACGCGGATTCGCTCGAACAGCAGCCCTGGGCGGATAACGGAGAGCCGGACAAGACCGGCGACCTGGATCACCCCAATGACGCCGGCGGCTACTTCATCCATTACGAGTACCCGGCGATCAAGCCGGCCACCACCACCAAGCTGAGAATGAATTTCTAATGGCAGACGTGCAATTTGAACGCCAGGAGTACCTGAACGCCAAGCCGGATTGGGCACTGGTGGGCGACGTTTGCCGTGGCGACCGTGCCGTCAAGAAGCGGGGCGAGGAGTACCTGCCGAACCCGTCCGCTGTTGAGGAAAACCCGGACCAAAAAAAGGCGGTTTACGACCGCTATAAGCAGCGGGCCAGCTTCTACAACGCCACCGGTTACACCCGCGAGGGCCTGATCGGCGCCGTGTTCCGCAAGGTGCCGACCTTTACCGCCCCGGGCGCGCTCAATTACCTGGAGAGCGATGCCGACGGCGCCGGGGTGAGCATCTACCAGCAGAGCCAGGAGGTGCTGGGCCAGGTTCTCGGCAAGGGCCGCGCCGGCCTGCTGGTGGACTACCCGACCACCGATGCGCCGGCCTCGCGCGCTCAGCAGGCCGCCGGCCTGATCCGGGCCACCATCAACAGCTACGAGGCCGAGCAGATCATCAACTGGCGCACCACCAAGATCGGCGGGGCCCACTTGCTGTCCCTGGTGGTGATCCATGAGCATGCCGAAGAGCCCACGGAAGATGGTTTCGGGCTTCAGGCCATCGAGCAGTTTCGCCAGCTCTCCCTTGAAGAGGGCGTGTATATCGTCCGCATCTGGCGCAAGCCGGAATCGGGCGGGGCGTTCGTGATCCATGAGGAATCCATTCCCAAGCGCGGCAATGGCCAGCCCTGGGACCGGATCCCCTTCACCTTTGTCGGTGCCCGCAACAACGATTCCGACGTGGACAAGGCGCCCCTGCTGGACCTGGCCACCCTGAACATCAAGCACTACCAGGTGGGGGCGGATTGGTACAACGCGCTGTTCTACGCCGGCCAGCCCCAGCCCTGGATGTCCGGCCTGACCGAGCAGTGGGTCGCCATGCTGGAGGAGATGGGCGTGGTGATGGGCAGTCGCTCGCCCATGATGCTGCCGGACGGCGGCCAGTTCGGCATCGAGACGGTCACAGCGGACACAGCCCTTCAGAAAGAGCTGGAAGCCATCGAGCAACGCATGGTCGCCCTGGGCGCTCGGCTGGTCCAGCCCGGCCAGGCCGTCAAGACGGCCACTCAGGCACAGGACGAAAGCGAGACCCAGCATTCCATCCTGTCCCTGGCTGCGTCGAACGTCTCCGAAGCCTACAGCCAGTGCCTGGCCTGGGTGGGCGAGTTCATGGCCGCCGCCGGTGAGGCCCTGTACCAGCTGAACCAGGACCTGACTGAGCACAGCCTCGACGCGCAAATGCTCAAGGAGCTGGTGGCCGCCTGGATGAGCGGCGCCATCCCCGAGGGCGACCTGTGGGCGTACCTGCGCAAGGTGGGGCTGATCGACCCGGAAAAGACCGACGAAGAGATCCGCGAAGAAACGCAAAACGACGCCGGCCTCAACCTGGACGATATGACCGATGGCGGTACCGGAACTACTCCTTAACGCCTCCGTCCGTCACCAGGTCTATCTGGAGCGCCTGAAGGCCGGCGAGACGCGCAAGGTGCGCGAGTTTCTCCAACAGGTGGACCGCGAGCTGCGCAAGCGACTGCTGATGCGGGCTGAGATCAGCGCCTACCGCCGGGCAAAACTGAATCGACTGCTCGACGAAATCGACGACCTGCTCAGACGGCTTTACGGCGCCCAGCTGGAAACGATCACCACAGACCTGCGCGATCTGGCCGGCTACGAGGCTGGGTTCGAGGTGCGCGCCCTTCAGGAGGTGCTTTCCGGTGCTCAGCTGGCCGTTCCGGCCATTGGCACCGTCTGGGCAGCGGCGACCAGTGACCCGATGTCGGTGCGCGGCGCCCAGGGCGGGAAGCTGCTCAAGCCGTTCCTGAAAGACTGGAGCGCCAGTGAGATCGAGGCGGTCAAGAACCGCATCCGCCAGGGCGCGTTTGAGGGCCAGACGAGCGCCGAGATTGTCCGCTCTATCCGAGGCACCAAGGCGCTCAACTACCGGGATGGCCTGCTGGAGACCACTCGCCGGCATGCTCAGGCGGTCGTACGAACCGCCGTCCAGCATGTGGCCAGCGTTGCCCGGTTTCAGGCCTGGGAGCGCAACAGCGACATCATCAGCGGCTACCGGTGGGTGTCCACCCTGGATAGCCGCACCAGTGCGCAGTGCCGCTCCCTGGACGGGCGCACCTTCAAGGTTGGCAAAGGGCCGAAGCCCCCGATCCATATCGGTTGCCGGTCCACCACGGTGGCCGAGCTGGATGATGGGCTCGACTTCCTGGACCGCGATGCCACCCGCTCCTCTGAGCAGGGGCCGGTGAACGCGGACCTGACGTATTACGAATGGCTCAAGCGGCAGCCTGCCGCCTTTCAGGATTCGACCCTGGGTCCGGCCCGGGGCCGCCTGCTGCGCCAAGGCGGACTGTCCGCCAGTCGATTCTCAGAGCTGCAGCTGGACCGAAATTTCAAACCCCTCACGCTTGATGAGATGCGGGCCCTTGAGCCCCAGGCCTTCGAGCGCGCGGGAATCCAACCCAGTGGGTAACCAAGAGGTCAGTGACCAATGCGTATCAACAAACTCCCCCGTGCATTCCGTGAAGAGGCTGGTGGCGAAGGCGATGAAGGCGGTAGCAGCCTGACCCCGGAGCAGATCAGCGAGATCAAGGCCGAAAACGAGCGCCTGAAAGAGCATCACGAGAAGCTGCTGGGCGAGACCAAGACTGCGAAGCAGGAGCGCCAGGAGGCCGCCAAGCGCCTCAAAGAGCTGGAGGACCAGCTGGCCAGCCTGGACGACGACAAGCACCGCAAGGCGGGCGATGTCGAGGCTCTGGAGAAGAGCTGGCAGGAAAAGCTCTCCAAGCGCGAAAGCGAGCTGAAAGGTGAGGTGGAGCAACACCAAGCCTGGCTCAAAGAACAGATGGTCACCGGTGTGGCGTCGAGCCTCGCGGCGGACATCGCCGTACAGGGCAGCGCCAAGGCGCTTCAACCACACCTGACCAGCCGTCTCTCCATGGAAATCCGTGACGGCAAACCGACTACGGTCGTTCTGGACGCCGAGGGCAAGCCCAGCGCCATGACCGTGGAGGAACTGAAAGCAGAATTCGCAAGCGATCCGGCCTTTGCGCCGTTGATCGTTGCGTCGAAGGCCTCTGGCGGCGGTGCCGGCGGTGGCCATAAGGGTGGCGGTGCCGCCTCAAAGGGCAGCATGGGCGGAGATCGCTCCGAGCGTGCGGCCGCAATTCGTAACCGTTTCCCTGAATTGAATCAATGAGGTGACAAGAAATGTCTCTTTCACAGATGCAGGTGTTCAACCAGTACATCATGCCGGCGACCATCGAGACGCTGGACCAGATGGTGGAAAAGTTCAACGCCGCAAGCCGTAACACTATCCGCCTGACCACCGAGGGCTTCGACGGCGATTTCCTCCAGGAATCGTTCTTCGCCGCCATCCACAGCGCTCAGCGTCGCGTTGACCGCTACGCCTCCCAGGCGTCCGCCTCCGCCACCGACCTGACCCAGCTGAAGCACAGCTCGGTGAAGATCGCCGGCGGCTTTGGCCCGATCCGTTTCGAGCCCGGCCAGCTGACCTGGCTGCAGAAGCCGACCGCCGAGGGCATCGAGGTGGCCAGCCGGAACTTCGCCGAGGCGCTCATGGCGGACCAGCTGAACACCGCCATCGCCGCCTTGGTGGCTGCCATCGAGAACAACAGCGACGCCACCAATGACGTGTCCGCCACTGGCGGCCTGTCCTACAGCGCCCTGAACGACGCGCACGCCAAGTTCGGCGACCACAGCGGCAACGTGCTGTCCAACGTGATGACCGGTTCGGTGTACCACAAGCTGATCGGCCAGAACCTGACCAACACCCCGCAGCTGTTCCAGGCCCAGAACGTGACCGTTGTGGACATCCTGGGCAAGGCGGTGGTGGTGACCGACGCGCCCGCCCTGTACGAAGCCGGCACCCCGAACAAGCAGAAGGTTCTGGGCCTGGTGGAGTCCGCGGCTATCGTCCACGACGCCGGCGACGTGATCAGCAACATCGAAACGTCCAACGGCCAGACCCGGATCGAGACCACCATGCAGGTGGACTACACCTTCGGCCTGGGCCTGAAGGGCTACACCTGGGACGAAACCAACGGCGGCAAGTCCCCGACCGACGCGGAACTGGCTACCGGCACCAACTGGGATCAGGTCGCCACCTCCGTGAAACACACCGCCGGCGTTATCGCAGTGGGCGACGCCGCTCAGTAAGGAGTAACGGATCATGGCGAAGCAAAAAGCGCCAGTGTGGTATCTGGCCGGCCCCTTCACTCGCTACAACGAGGACGTGAAGGATCTGGCCCGCAAGGCGGCCGTCCGCATCGTGGATGCCCGGTATGTCCCGGAGGATCAACGCAAGGACGCCGCACCCGAGAAGGACCTGCCGAAGGTCACCGAGAAGGGCAAGAAGGCGCCAGCCAAGAAGGCGGCCGAGTAAGACAGGGGGCGCATGCCCCCTTTCTTTTTACCGAATTCCGAGGATGATGGCCCAATGGCTCTGATTATCGAGGATGGCAGCATCGTGGCTGGCGCCGACAGCTTCGCCACCGTGGCGGAACTGGCGGACTATGCCGAGCGATTTGGTCGAGACCTGCCCGAAGGCGAACCCGCGCGTGAGGCCCTGCTGCGGCAGGCTGCCTTGCAGATGCAGGTGATGCGCTGGAAGGGGTGGCGCGTTGCTGCCGATCAGAGCCTGTCATGGCCCCGGGAAGGGGTGTGCATTGATGGCGGATACCTCGCCTCCAATTACATCCCGGCCCGCATCCAATACGGCCAGATGGCTCTGGCCACCGAAATCTATGCCGACGAACAGGCGCCGCCCGATCAGCGCCAGGGGCCGGTCACGCGCGAGAAGGTCGACGTGATCGAGGTCGAGTATCAGGAGGTCCAGAACAACGGCAAGGTGCTTTGGGCCGCTCCTGAGCGCCCGAGTCGCGCCCAGTTCGCCGATTACCTGAACACTCGGGGCCTGCTGGCTGTCCGAGCATGAGCCAATTCTACGACCGCACAGCCGCCACCGCCGCGCGGCTCCTGGCGAGCTATGGCCAGCCGGTGAGCATCACGCGTACCTCTGGTGGCACCTATGACCCGCTGACCGGTGAGACAACCGGCCAGACCACCACGACCTATACGCCGGACGGCGTCCTGCTGAATTACGGCGGCAAGGAAGCTGGCGATCTCCGGGCCGCTGGGGTGGACATCGTGAGCACCGACAAAAAGCTGCTCTGTGCCGCTTTTGAGGTCGATCCGGTCGTAACCGACACCGTAACGGTGGGCGGGCTCGACTGGACGGTGATGCGCGTCAAAACCCTGAGTCCCGCCGGAGCCGCCGTGCTCCATGAATTGCAGGTGCGCCGATGAGCTTCGGTGATGATGTCGCCGGGTTCGCCCGGAAGGCTGGTCGCTCCTTGGAGCAAACCGCCCGGGGTGTGGAGCTGCGCCTGTTTCGGGCGGTAATCATGGATACGCCCGTGCTTGATGGGCGCCTGCGTGGCGACTGGCAGACCACCACGGATACGCCGGCCTCCGGCGAGAACGGGCGCGCCGACAAGCAGGGCGGCGCCACCCTGGCGGAGATGGAGTCCATCGTGGCCGCGATCCAGGGCGGCAGCTACACCCTGCTGACGAACAACATGCCCTACGCCTACCGGATTGAGTTTGAGGGCTACTCCAAGACGAAGGCGCCCGAGGGCATGGTCCGCAAGAATGTGGCCCGCTTTCGGCAGCTGCTCCAGGAAGAGGCTCAGAAGAACCGCGTATGAGAAACCTTGATATTCGGAATGCGCTGGTCCTGAGCTGGCTGGATGGCGATTTCGGACTGACCACGGCGCTCCCGAACAAGGATTTCACCCCGGGCACGGACCCGTGGGCGGCGCTGTTCGTGGTGCCCAGCCAGCCCGGCGTGGCCACGCTCGGGGATCAGGGTCAGGACCGGCACGACGGGTTTCTGCAAGTCGACCTGAACCACCCGCTCAATAGCGGGGATGTCCCGGCCATTACTCTGGCTGACCAGATCGCCCGGCGGTACAAGGCGGGAGAGCACTTCGACGCCCCGGCCCTGTCCGAGACCCTGGTCGCCGATTTCCGGGCTCAGGAGTTCCTGGTGTGGGAGCCGCTCAAGGTCCTGATCCGCTCCTGCGGCTACGAACAGCCGCGCCGGGTGGAGAACTGGTCCCGAACCACGATGACGATTTTCTACTCAGCATGGGTAAGCAGAGGCTATACGGAATGAATCCTATCTACCCCGATCGTCCCCACGACCCGGATTTGGAAATCGACCCTGGCAGAGAGATGGCCAGTCCAATTGCCACCTATGCGTTTGACCAAGCGGCCGAAAACCTTAGAGCAAAAGTGCAGAGGGCGGTTGATGAGTTTCACCAGGCGACAGGTGGATTGTGCGCTCCGTCTCTGGATGTGACCAACACCCCGATCACAACCATGAGCCAATCCGTTCATCGCTATCGCTATATCAGCAAGGTGGATGTTGAGCTTCAACTGAGAACCGTTTAAAGCCGCTGCGCCCTACCGTCGTGAGACGTGGGGGCGCGGTGCATTAATCCCCGAGGGCTGCCGATTGGCGGCCCTTTTTGTTTCTGGCCGTCGTGAGACGTCCCACACCGCCCCGTCGTGAGACGTGGCTTTCCCAATGATGGAGGTTCGTTATGGGCTGCCCTGCAAACGGCTCACGCCACTCTATGGCCCTGGTGGCCGAAACCGAAGCCGGCACCACTCCGGCAACCCCCGACTTCACCCCGATTCGCCAGACCGGCACCACGCTGGCCCTGACGAAAGAGGCCCTGCAAAGCAATGAGCTGCGCGCCGACCGGCAGATCGCCGACATGCGTCACGGCAACAAGCAGGTGGGTGGCGACATCTCCACCGAACTGAGCTACGGCGGCGCGTTCGGCCCGATGCTGGAGGCGGTGCTGTGCGGCACCTGGGAAGCGGACACCCCGTCCGCCGGCACCGACACCCTCAAGGCGGGCGTGGTGCGCCGGCCGTTCACCATCGAGCGGCACTTCGCGGACATCGGCCAGTACCTGCGTTACCTGGGCTGTGAGTTCAACACCTGGAACCTGACCGTCTCCACCAACGCCATCGTAACCAGTTCGTTCAGTCTGGTGGGGCGCTCCATGGATGCGCCGGCCCAGACCGCAATTGCCGGCGCCACCTACGACCCCGCGTCCACCACCAGCCCGTTCGATTCGTTCTCCGGCCAAATCAACGAGGGCGGCGCCTCGATTGCGACCGTGACCGAGCTGTCCCTCACCCTGGAGAACGGTCTGTCCCCGCTGTTCGTTGTGGGCTCGGATACGGCGGAGTGCGTGAGCATCGCCCGCTCCAACCTGACCGGCTCGATCACCACCTTCTTCGACAGCGTGGCGCTCTACGAGAAGTTCCTGAACGAGACCGAATCCAACCTGGAGTTCACCCTGAGCGACGGCACGAACGCCTACACATTCAGCCTGCCGCGCGTGAAGTACAACTCCGGCCAGCCGGACGTGAGCGGGGAGGGCGAGGTGACCGTAAGCATGGGCTTCCAGGCACTCTTTAATGCCACCGAGGAAAGCCAGATCGTGATTATGCGGGGTGCTGCGTAATGAAGATGGAAGCTCTGTTCACCCGTGAGAAGGCCAACGAGGGCACCAAGGTGTCCCTGTCCTACGCCGACGGCACGCCCACCGACCACCACCTGATCATCCGCTCCCAGTGGTCTGACGCCTTCCAGCAGGCCAAACAGGACGCTTACCGGCAGGACATGGAAGCCCTGGCCAAGGGTGAGGCCGTGGACAGCACCGAGCGCCATGTGACGCTGTGCGCGGCCCTGGTGGCCGGCTGGGACCTGGAGGAGGAATTCACCGAGGAGAACGTGAGGACCCTGCTCCGCGAAGCCCCCCAGCTTCGGGACATGATCGACCGCCATGCCTCGCGTGATGCGCGTTTTTTCAGGAAGCCGTCCACCGGCTCTACGAGTGGGCGGAAAAAGAAATAGCGGACACGATTCCCGACCCCAAGACCGGCACCAGCCGCCGGCAGCAGCTTGAGGCGGTTTACCGCCAGACCGGCAAGAAACCCAAGAGCCTGAAAACAGACCCGCCCCCGGAAGGCACCGCCTACCTGTGGGGCTGGTTCTGTGAGCTGGGCGATTGCTCCTACACCGAGATCCATCACTGGGCCGCACTGAAGCGCGTTCACCTCCTGCCCTGGGAGGTGGACGTGTTGCGGCATCTGGACCACCTGAGATCGAAGGCCTGGAATGACCGAAACAGCGCGTCTCGTACTAGCCGTTGACAGCCGTGAAGTCGACCGTGGCCAGCGGTCCCTGGATGGCCTGACCAGCAAGTCTCGCCGCGCCGAGCAGGAGACCGAGCGGCTTTCTCGTGCCACGGACCAGCTTAGCGGCGCCTATCAGGGCCTGCGCAAAGTCCTGGCCGCCGTGGGCGCCGGCCTTGCCGTGCGCGCAGTGATCCGTGCTGCCGACACCTACTCCGAGCTGCGCTCCCAGCTGCGGCTGGTGACCGACAGCCAGGAGGAGCTGAACGACACCTACGAGGCGGCCTACAAGCTGGCCCAGGAGACCCGTGGCGGCCTCGGCGAGACCATCAACCTGTACGCCCGGCTGGCCCGCTCCAGTGAAGAGCTGGGCCTGACCAACCAGCAGCTGTTGACGGTCACCCGAGCGATTAACCAGTCGTTCGTGGTCTCCGGCGCCAGCGCGCAGGAAGCGGCCTCCGCCACCCTCCAGCTTTCCCAAGGCATGGCCTCCGGCACGCTGCGCGGCGAAGAGCTGAATTCGGTGCTGGAGAATAGCCCCCGCCTGGCGCGCGCCATTGCCGACGGCCTCGACAGGGACATCGGCCAGCTGAAGGAGCTGGGCGCCCAGGGCCAGTTGACCGGCTCAGCAGTAACCCGGGCACTCCTGTCCAGCGCGGACAGCATCAACCGCGAATTCCAGGACATGCCCCGCACCGTGGGCCAGTCACTCCAGCAGCTCCGCAATGATCTGATCGACACCTTCGGTGAGACCGACGTTTCCGGCTTCAATGACGCCATTGACGACCTGCGCGAGCTGGTCACCGACCCGAACTTTAAAGACAGCGTGGTCACCCTTGGCACAGCCTTCGCCACACTGATCGGCACCATGGCCTCTGGCGCCAGCGAAGTGGTGAACTTCACCGAATACCTTGGTGCCGAGCTGGCCTCCAAGATCAACGGTGTGGCCGCCGACGACATCCCGCGGCTTGAGCGCGAGCTGGCCGGCCTGGAGAAACAGCTGGACGCGTCCTTCCTGGAGAAGGACATCGGGCTGGTGTTCACCAGCGACGAAGAGATCAAGCGCAAGATCGAGGAAGTGCGCGAGCGCCTTCAGGTTGCCTACGACTTGCAGCAGAGCTTTAACCAGGGGTTCGGCAACACCAACCCGGACCAGGACAGTGGCGATCCGCCCGAACCGCTCGGCGGTGGCGGCAAAGACAAAGCCGCCGACTCCATCCAGAAGCGCGTCGCAGCACTCCAGCTCGAAGCCGAAACCCTGGGCATGACGGCCCGCCAGGAGGAGCTGTACACGGCACGCAAGGAAGGCGCCACCGCCGCGCAGCTCGCCGCCATCGATGGCTCATACCGGCAGATTGAGGCGTATGAGGCTGAGCAGAAGGCGCTGGAAGCCAGTATCGAGTCGCGGCGCATCGCGAACGAGATTCTGGCGGAAATGGAGGAGGAGCGCGCCACCGACATCGACGCCGGGGAGCAGCTGCTTGAGCGGTACATGACCGAGGAGGACTTGCTTCGGGAGCATCATGAGCGACGGCTGGAAACGCTTGAGACCGCCAGGGCTGCTGACTTTGAGAATCAAGCTCGGTGGGATCAGGCCATCCTTGACGAGAAGCGCGACTTCAATAAAAAGATGAATGACCTGGATCAAACCAGGACCGATCAACAGCTAAGCGCAGCCAGCAACATGCTTGGCCGGCTCTCAGGCATGATGTCCAGCAGGTACCGAGAGCTATTTGAGATCGGGAAAGCGGCCGCTCTGGCAAATATCGCAATCAGCGCCCCTGAGAAGGCGGAGGACGCCTCCAGGTGGGGCATGAAGCTCGGCGGCCCGCCATTGGCTGCTGCTTTCTCGGCCGCCTCTTATCTGGTCTCTGCGGCCCACGCCGCGGAAGTGGCCTCTACGTCCTTTGGCGGCGGAAGCTCCTCAGTCGGCGGCGGAGGCCCGACAGGAGGCGTCCAGACGGTCCCGGCAGCCCCGTCTCCAGTTGACCTGGGTGGAGGGCAATCCCAGCCAGGGAATACACTGAATATCAGCTTCAACGGCCCGGTCAATGGATTGGATTCCGAGCAGCTGGCCCGCGACGTCGCAACCGCTGTGAAGGATATGGTTGATACCACCGACTTCGTGCTGGTTGAGGCGAGCAGCCGGAACGGTCAGATACTCAGGGGCGGGTAATCTGGACGCTGTGAACCGCATCACATAGGATTCAGGTGACCACACGGAAGGAGAAAAATATGAAGTGGGTAACTTTGGTGCTGACCTGCTTGGGCTTGGCCGCGTGCGGCACATGGAAACCGGGAGGCGAAACGCGGATTCAAAGTAACGTGGTGGTGCTTGAGTATAACGACCTGCGCGACCAATACTCTCCACGGCCCACATTCGTCTCCTTGCGCGAGCGGTACGGAGCGGAGCGTATGCTCCAGATACGGGTTGACCGGTATGGGCCGGAGGCTGGCGATCTGTTCATAACCAAGAAGGGCGCCGAAGGGCTTATCCGGGCCATCGCCAAGTACGATGATTGGGCTCAGATAGCCATGGAGAAGGGCGATCAGATCGATAAGGAGATCGCCACCGTAAAGGGAGGCGAAGGCACAACCTACAAAGCCAATTTTCACAGCAGCAGTCCGTCGAGGCACTTTTTGGCCATCACGCCCTGTTCCATGAGCTGCCTGGGAGCAAACAAGGCAAGCGATCGCTTCTACTTTGACCGCGAAGGCGCCGAAAGGCTGAGAGGTGTGCTCGTTCGCTTTGCCTCTGGGAGCATGCCGGCCTCCGAGGCCGACCAGATCTATCAGTAGACGCACCCGATAAATCAAGCCTCGCTCCGGCGGGGCTTTTCGTTTCTGGAGTATTTATGAGCGAAATTGGCGATCAAGTGGCCGGAGACCTCAAGGCCCGTATTGATGCTGCGCCCTTTGTCACGCTGCCGAAGAAGCGCGGACCCGCCCGGAGCCCCGCGATTTTGTGGCTGGCCTGGGGAGCCATTGGCGCAGCCGGCATATGGGCCGGTGCCCAGTTCGCGTGTGCTGTCGCAGCTCTTATCACCGCCCTGTAGAGGCTGAGCCCTTCGTCACCAAGACCGCCCGAGAGGCGGTTTTTTCGTTTCTGGAGCCCTGAATGGCAACGATCACCTACACCGCCAAGCGCAGCTTGATGGCTGGGCATGTCGAGGGAGAGGAATACAGCCTGGAGATTCCAATCGAGGATTGGACGCCTCAGCGCGAACGTGTAACCGAAGAGGTGACGGCACTGGGTGGCAAAGAGTTTCAGACATTCCACCGCAAGGACCGCCTGTGGAGTGTTTCCACGGTACCACTTGATGCCATCGGGCAGGTCGAGCCCGATGACGCCCTTTTGGTCGAGCAGCTCCAGGAGTGGGAAGACTCAGTTCAGGCGGGCGAGGTGTTCCAAATCGACCCCTTCGGCACAGCCGAGGTTCCTGCTCAGCCGATCAATGTGACTCTCAAGGGCGATGTTTCCGACTCCCTCGTCAACACCGTTGGCTACTACCGCTATTCCTTCAAGGTACGACGTTTCGTATGAGAATCGATAACCAAGACTTTACCGCCGAGAACCAGCTTCAGTGGCGGGAACCGCGTTTCGTGTTCTCGGTGGACTTCGGTGGTGATGACGTCTATTTCCTGACTTCGCATCCGGTAACCGGCCTGACAGGCGAAAACGTGATCGAGGGCGCGCTTGTGACCGCCTCTGGCACCTCGCAGCGCCTGAATCCTGATAAGGCCAATAGTGAGATCGGCTCAATCAGCTTCACCGTACTAGACCAGGGGCTTACCGATCTGCAGCGGGACAAGCTGGCAGAGGGCAAGGGCCTGAAAGGCAAGCGCGTTGAGTTCTATGTTGGCTCCGAGGCGCTGGACTGGTCGAGCTATATTCGCGCCACCACGCAGATCATCGACGACGTCAGCTATCGCGATCGCGCCTACAAATTCAAGTGCGCCGACATCCAGCGGCAGATGCGAAAGAAGATCTTTGAGATCAAGGAGACTTCGCTAACTGCCTCTCTGGGCCTCGCCGACAGTCGCATTCGGGTGGTTACCACGTCGGGCTTTGAGTGCGTCTGGCAGCCGGAATCACCCACGGGCATCACCGTGGCGCCCGGCATGAAGGTCGGATTCGTGCGGATCGACGGCGACAACGACGAATTCGAAGTGGTGATGTACACCGGCACCACCGGTTCCGAGTTCGAGGTCGCCAGCCGCTCGTCGGCGCTCGCTCAAGCCACCCAGGCGAACGCCTCATCTGTGACCCTGACCGACGCATCCGCTTTCCGAGAGACCGGCTACGGACAGATTGACGGCCAGGCGTTCCGCTGGGGCGGGAAGAGCGGGAATACGCTGGTCAACTGCTCGAGCGTCCCTGCGGCGGAGCCTGGCGCCGAGGTTCTCGATACCTACGGGCGCGGGATGTTCGGCACCCGGCCCGCAGCGGTTGAGATCCGGGACGGCTCAGATCAGGACAACGCCCCCAAGGTGGAGGAGTTCGTTTACCTGGAAATGCCGGCCCCGATGCTGGCCTATGCTCTGCTGACCGGTGCCATTTACGGCTATCCCGGCGAGTACCTGCCGGACCACTGGCACCTTGGGATCGCCGCCGAGTACATCCGCACCAGTGAGTACATTGGCATCGGTGAGGATCTCTGGAATCTGGATAACTTCGATGTCGGCCTGCCCGCCCAGTTCCTCGGCCTGGATGGCACGGACGGCAAGCAGTTCATCGAGGAGCAGATTTTCAGAATGATGGGGTGCTACGCCCCGATCTACGCGGATGGCCAGATTGGCCTGCGCCGAATGTCCGCGGTCGTGTCCCGGGGCGGCTTTGTTCGTGAGCTCAACGCCACAAACGTGGCCAGCTACTCCGATCTCACCCACGACATGGGTGCCGTGATTAACCAGATCGTTGTGATCTGGAATTACAGCCTGGAGCGAGGCGGCTTCACCCGGGTTAATGTTTTGCTCGACCCCGACTCCATCGCCCAGCACGGCGAGTCTGACCAGAAAGAGCTGGAGTTTCGCGGCCTGTCCGGTTCCCGGGTCGCCTATCCCACAATCAAGGGGGTTCTCGACAGCTTCCGGGATCGATACGCCGGCCCGCCGCTTCGGCTGACGCTCACGCTCACCCCTGATCAGAATGACCTGGAAGTGGGCGACATCGTCCGCGTCGTACTGGACCAGGTGAAGGACTACACCGGCGAGACTGTCGACGGCCACCTCGACCGAAATTTTGAGGTCCAGCGAGTCCAGACCGACTGGCGCACCGGGGAGGTGCGTGTTGAGCTGTTTGGCAGCTCCCAGCCGGCCAGCGCACTGCCGCCGGAGGAAAGCGGGGCGCCAATACCCAACAGCTGGTATGAGTCCGAGGGCACCGAGATCAGCGCGGCGAATTTCCCCGGTGCCGTTTCCAGCTCTGGCGGCATCACCACCGTAGAAAGCGACATCACCCTCACTGGCGGCGAGACGCTTTCGGACGGCATTTATTGGTGCAGGGAGGATCTCACGTTTGCCGGCGGCGTTACCGTAACGGTTACGGATAACGTGCAGCTGCGCGTTCGCGGGTTCTTCCAGAATAACGCCGTGATAAATGGGCGCGGTCTTGGCTTGGTTGGCGGGCAGGGCGTGCAGGCTCAAACCGCCCCGGTTCCGGTCGGCGCGTCCAGGGTAGGCCCTCATCTTTCCTATGAATGGCAGGAGGTCAACCTGGGGCAAGATGGCTACCTGCAGGCGGACGTGGTGCCTCAGCTGGGCTGCTTCAATAGCGGCTCGGTGTTCTATCATGCCCTCTACAAGCACAAGGGCAACTCGATGCGATCTGGCGGCCGCTTTGTTAAGTTCCCGGCCCTCAGCCTCCAGATTGAAGACGGCGCTCTTACCGGGCTGCCGACTGACCTGAGAGGCTCCGGCGGCCCCGGGGGCGGCCCTGTGGTCGGCCTTTCCGGCACGAATCTTGTCAACGCTGCGACCGGGGGCGACGGCGGCCGCGGCGGCGCTGGCCTTGCCGTGATCTGCCGAGGGGCGGAGATAGGCGGCACCGGCTACATCGACCTTAGCGGTGAGCTTGGTGGTCGGGGCACCCTTTACGATCCCGCTCCAAGCTCAGGGCTTGGCGCCTACTCCGGCAGCGGCGCCGGCGGCGGCCCCGGCGGCCTGCTTTTCGCCCTCGACGGGACCACGGCCACCCGCCCCACAATCGAAGGCTCCACCTTCAAGGCGGAAATCGGAGCGCTGGATGTCCAAGGGCAGGCCCTGACGAATTTCACCGTACAGGGTGACCCCGTTTACACGACAGATTCGCCGTCTTCCTCCTATCCATTGCTCACGGGGATGGGCGGTCTGCCGAATGGGTCGCCGCTCCTGCCTGGCGGGTATGGGCAATCCGGTGGCGGCACCCCGGTGGAGAACCGCTGGGCCGCAAGCTTCTACGTCCAGGCGCTGGCGGGCGAGATAGCGCCCACCCCGGACCTGCCCGAGAACACCGAAAACCCCACTTCGGTCACCCTGCAGGAATCCACCAACACCCCCCGGTCGGCCAACGCGAACCTGTCCACCATCGAGGTGGGCGTCCAGCCGCCGAGCGTGAGCAACTACGCCTACGGTTTGGTGGAGTACCGCGAGAAGGGGCAGGCGGGCTGGTTCGAGGTCGGCCCGGCATCGCCGGAGGCCACGTTCGTCGTGCCCAGCGATGGCAAGACCTACGAGGTCCAGGTCCGTGGCGTCTCTTTGCGCGGCAAGGTGAACCAGGACGGCACCATTGCCGAGATCACGACCACCTATGTCCGTTCCCCTGGCGACGTTAGCGAGGAGCCGGAGGATGACCCGAACGAGGTGGTTCCCGCCCCGCCGGTAAACGGCCTGGAGCTGTTCGAGCAGGGTAACGACACCGTATTCGGCGGCCGCGACGCCAAGTTCGTCTGGCGCAAGACCTCGGTGACCGAATGGTTCGAGATGGGCCAGGAGGGCGAGCAGGGCGCCGGTAGCGGCGGGCTGGACCTGTACTTCCGGGATTATCAGGTCGAGGTCTGGGCGGACGTGGACGGCACCCTGTCCCTGGTGCGCACCGAATGGGTGAATGACCCCCAATTCGTCTACACCTACGAGAAGAACGCCGAGGACCATGCTCGCGAGACCGGCTCAGCGGGCGCGTGGCGGGCGTTTGAGGTCCGGGTGTACTGCCGGGGCCGACAGAACCAGATCAGCGCCCAGGCGGCGCGGCTCAGCGTGGAGAACGTGGCTCCGCCCCTGCCGGGCACCCTAACCATCTCCGCCGGCTTCCGCAGCGCCCAGATTGATTTCGAGCCGCCGGAAGACCTGGACTACCGCGATTCCCGGGTATGGATGAGCCAGAGCACCGGCTTCACCCCCGGCCCCGAGAATCTGGTGGCCCAGCAGTACGGCGGGCCGGTGGTGCTTTCGGGCCTGACCGACAACAGCACCTACTACCTGCGCTTCGCCACCTATGACGCCTTCGGCCAGGGCACGATCAGCAGCCAGTTCACGGTCACCACGCCCTCGCTGTCCGCTGGTGAGGTGGGCGGCCTGAGCCCCTGGGCCACGGTCACCGCCGCCGACCGGGCGTTCATCGACGCCAATCTGGCCAATGACGCCATCGACAGCACCAAGATCGTCAAGCTCACCGCCTCCAAGATCGTCACTGGCACCCTGGCCGCCACCGAGAAGATCAGCGTGGAAGGGCAGGTGGAAAGCGTCGTGGGCGATGCCGTGGCGACGCTGGGGCCGAAATCCGCCGACGGCAAGACCGGGATGATCACCTACCAGTACGCCGGGACCACCCTGTTTGCCGTCTACAGCGACGGCTCGGCGGCGTTCTCCGGCTCCGTGGTGATCACCGGGGGCAGCGGATACAGCAACCTGAGCGATAAGCCGGGATCGCTGGCCGACATCAACAGCACGGAGGCGAACACGCTCAGCGAGGCTTACGCGGACGCCCAGCAGGCGCTGTCCGATGCGGCAGCGGCCCAAACGGCCGCCGATGGCAAAATCCAGTCGTTCTATCAGGACGCGGAGCCGGCCAGCGGTATGAGCGAGGGCGACCTGTGGTTCGACACGGACGACGGCAATCGCGCCTACCGGTACGACGGCACCGCATGGCAGGACGCCCAGGACAGCGGCATCAGCACGGCGCTGTCCGAGGCCGCCGACGCCCAAGCCACCGCCGACGGCAAGGTCACCACGTATTTCTCCACCAGCACCCCGACCGCAGAGGCGGTGGGCGACCTCTGGTACAACGACAGCACCAAGCTGCTGAAGCGGTGGAACGGGTCAGACTGGGACGACTCGGGCAGCCTGGGCGCCGACTGGTACAGCAACCTGTCCGGCATCCCGCCCCGGCTGGGCGACACGCCCTCCACCGGCCTGAATCTGACCGCCACCCACCTGGGTTATTACGACGGCACCCAGTGGACAGCCGTGATCGACGACAACGGCGATTTCTATTTCGGGGACGAAGAAGAGCAGTTTTTCAAAAAAGAGGGTGGAGAGCTCTCTATAGGGCGGGATACCGTCCTTACGGGGGTGGATACTTTTAACGGGAAGAAATTGGCGGTCCATTATTATTTCAACTCGGTTTACATTCCTCCAAGTCGATATAGCGTGACAGGCACGGGGGTTATTGAGTGGGCGCCGAGAGGCCTACTTTTAGAAGCCGATGACTCGCCGGGTACGTTTGACCTCGATTTTGCGACACCAGACATTGAGACCCTAGGGAAAAATCTATTCGACATTAAAAAGGGACGAATCAAAGTTGGCATTGGGTACGGGTCAACGATAAGCCCGGCGTCCTATAACGCCTCCTCAACGCACACAAATACGACAAAAATATCGTTCTTTGGCGGTGAGTCAGGCGTAATCAGAATAACCATTCAAGACGTCTGGACATTCCTGGATGAAGATCAGTTCCGCATACGGGTTCAGAGGGATAGAACGGTAACGGCTGTGTGTTCAGAAAATCTGAGTGATGTCCGGACTCTCGAGACGGACACCGAGATATTTAGTTCTACGGTCCTAAAAGTATACACCCTGACTCCAGTCCGAATAGAGCTTGCGGTAGACCTTGAGGTCACAGGCACGATCAGGCTTACCAGTGATTCGGGATGGGATGAGACATTCAGTGTCCCTTTCCAGAGCTTTCCTTTCGATCAGTCCAGCAACGCCAGCGACCTCTACGTCGGAGGGGAAATTACCGGTAATCAGACCCAGGGCCCGAAGTTTGGGGCGCAGATTAACGACCTGTTTTTCATCGAAGATTAACCCCGGAGAACCCCATGTCACAGTACAAAACCGGCACCGCCTCGGTGGTGCAGGATAGCGCCGTTGTGTCCGGCGTTGGCACGGCCTGGCTGGCCAACGTCAGCGCCGGAGACGGGTTCGTCATGGCCGGCACGGGCGTCGTTTATGACATCGCCAGCGTGGACGGCGATACGCAGCTCACCCTCACCGTGCCGTACAAGGGCGCGGATCGGTCGGGCGCCTACGCCATCCAGCGCGATTTCACTGCCGACGGCATCCCCGAGATGGCCCAGGGCGACATTGAGACCCCCACGATCTTCACCAGGGCGATGCGGAAGATTCAGAGCCGCTTCAACCTGATCACCGGCGTAGCGGCCAACGGCGCGCCCACCTACGGTGACACAGCGGCCGGCATCGCGGGTACCTCAGACACCGAGTTCTTCTGGGTGCCGGATGCGGGCGGCCTGACCCTGTACCAGAACGACAACGGCACGGCCGTGGCCCAGGGCGACTACCCCAACAGCCAGACCCTGGCCGACGCGGTGGACGCCCTCAACAGCCAGGAAAGCCGCATTCTCGCGCTGATCGGCAGCCTGCACCCTGAATTCGGCGAGACCAGCCTCTACGCCGACTTTAAAGCCCAATCGTTCGTTCTGGAGGTGGCGTGATGCGGAACCTTAAAACCGTCAACTATGACGAAATGTTTACCCTGTCCGCGCAGTCTCCGAAGTGGGTGTGGAATGCGCAGGGGCAGCTGGTGGAGATTCCGGCGGGACAGCCTGCTTTCGGCTACGACCGCTTCACCGGTGAGCCTCTCGGGCAGATTGTCGAGTCTGTCGGGGCCACCAATGTTCTGCTTAATAGCTTTGCCCCGGCCACGCAGACGGTGAGTGTCAGTGATGCCACGACCTACACTCTGAGCGTCTACGGCTCCGGGTCGGCGGAAATCACAGCCGGAGGCTCTGGCACAGCAACGGATGGCTCCCCCCTCACGTTCACCACGGCCGGCACCAGTGTGACCGTTACGGTGACCGGCACCCTGGATGTGTTCCAGCTTGAGGCGGGCAGCGAAGCGACTTCACCTATTAAAACCACGGGCAGCGCAGTCACCCGCGCCGCCGACGTGGTGAACGCCAATACCTCATTTGCCGAACAGTACGACCCGGCGCAGGGGTGGCTCCTTTTTAAATTTGATACGGATACGCCCGCCTCATACATCATGGCGGCCTACCGGGCGGCAGCGGGCGGCAGCAATAACGACTCTCTGCAAGTGGCGCCAACGATCATTCGTGCGTTCGTGGGAAGAGAACAGTTCAACTTTTTTGTCGGCGATCTTCTGGGAGGGCACGCAGTCGTGGTGGCGTGGGATAATGGCATGGTCAGAACGTTTGTTGACGGAGCCCTGGAATCGACTGTGGCGTGCCAGCTACCCATTATGGACTCCCTGCGGTTCTTTGCGCGTGGTGACGGTGCTTCCCCCGGCAACGGACACCTATTTGATTTCCGGATGGGCAGAGTTATCAGCGACGACGATGCGATAGCGAGGACCACCCTATGAGCCCATGGCAACCGATATACCTGCGCGCCGCCGACGAAGCGGCAATGATTGAGGCTCTGGACGCCGCCGGTCTGATTGGCGCCGATCCTGAGACCAGCGATCAGATTATCGGCGGAGACCCGTTCGTTATTCGCGTGACCGTGCTGCCCACGCTCCACGAGCCGACCGGCGAGACCCTAACCGATGGCGAGGGCAACGAATACCCCGAAATGGCGCCAGTGCCGGGTTATCACGTCAACGTCCTGGTGCATCCAGACCATGAGGCGGCGTACCGTGCCGCGCTGGCGGACGTGCTGATCGACCCTGAGCCGGAGACTCCACACGTTAAATACGCGGGGTGCGCGTGATCGAGCTATACGGAAGCCGCGAGCAGATCACGGCCGCTGTTGAGGCAGCGGGCGGGCAGGCCGCCGAACGGCACGTATCGGAGACCGCCGCCTTTGCGCCGCACTCCGATCTGGGCACGGCTCCACGGGTAGACGACGAGGCAGCCGGCCCACTGCTGTTTGATGGTGAGGGAGATACTGGACATGCGGACAGTGTAATGGCCAGCGGGGCCGCTGCAAAACGAATCCGCAAGTCATTGATTTGCAAGGTTTGCGAAACCCCACAAAACACTGTCTTTTTGGTCAGTCGGCGAATCCTAGAACCCAATAAAATCAACAACATAGGGTGATTAAGCCCCATGCATGGGGTGCAAGGGGTCGAAGGTTCGAATCCTTCCGTCCCGACCAATAAAACGAAGAGGGTCAGTCGCCTGCGGGCGGCTGGCCCTTTTTCGTTTCCGGGGCCCGTGTTCAGCGTGTCGCGTGTAGCTTGCAGGTCGGGTTAGCCATAGGCGTAATCCGACATGATCCGTTCAAAGGGTCACCAAAAGGACAGTTTGGGACTTATTTGGGTTCGCGGTTTTTCATAGGATTTCGTAAGGCACTGATAGCGTTGAATATTATGTTCTAATTGGGTGTGTTATAGTGTCGTATAATTGCATGCCGTTGCTGTATTGGCAGGAGTGGAACATGGCGCTTAACTCATTGAAATCGAAGGTAAAGTACAGGATCAGTCGGAATGCTGGCGTGGTCTTTGTGCCCGCTGATTTTAGTGATCTGTCTGATCGGGACCAGGTTGGTCGAGCCCTGCGTGAGTTGGTGCGGGAGGAGGTGTTGATCAAGTTCGGGCAAGGGCTTTATGCCAAAGCCAAGCGTTCCTCGCTCAGTAACAGGCTTGTTCCGGTAAAGCCGCTGCCAGAGCTGGCCCGTGAGGCCCTGACCCAGAAGCTGGGTGTTGAAGTGGTCTCGTCTAAAGAGCAGGCGAGCTATAACAGCGGGCGGTCTACGCAGGTACCCTCCGGACGGCTGATCGCTGTGAAGGGGCGTGTTTCAAGGAAGATGGCTTACGATGGCAAATCAATCAAATATCAGCATGTCCCTTGATCCCGACATTATTGAGGACATTGCGGCGGAGATGGGGATCAGTTCTGCCTTTGTCGAGAAAGACTGGTATGCAGTTCAAGCCTTGAAGGCTCTTGCCGAGCACGAGAGTGATGGGTTTCAGGCGATTTTTTCTGGAGGTACCAGTCTTTCCAAAGGGTATGGACTGATACAGCGCTTTTCCGAAGACTTGGATTTCCGGTGTTTGGCGTTACGGTCGGGAAGTGCGGGACAAATGAGAAAGCTTCGCCGTGCCTACCGTGGAGGTATTCTGGGCGCGGTTGAGAGTGTTGACGTTTTGGTGCTGGATAGAGACCAAGTTACCGTTGCCAGTAACTACGTGAAATTCGAACTTGGCTATCCGCAGAATCATGATACCAGTGCTTCGCTACGAGCAGGCTTGCAGATTGAATTTAGTTTTACCCA
>CEQZ01017803.1_pt1 | contig 27550 bp, 28 predicted proteins | sample 530941 | NCBI WGS metagenome assembly CEQZ01 (sample SAMEA2621107, study PRJEB7988) | marine metagenome | biome: marine biome (ENVO:00000447); feature: mesopelagic zone (ENVO:00000213); material: "saline water (ENVO:00002010), including plankton (ENVO:xxxxxxxx)" | depth 800 m | reverse complement strand
CGCAGTTAAGAGCTGCACCTGATGAGAGTTCCCTATCGTATGGTGATTGATTGATAACTACTGATGAAAATTAACGAGTGAATAGAGAGGAAAAGCTGCTTATGTAAATAGATAAAAACTGGAGATAAAAAATGAATAACTCATTACACGAACCATACAAACCTCAGCTGACAATTACTGATGGTGGGTATGTATTTGCTGCACCAGAAATGCGTGGGCGACTAAATAGAAATGGTAAACCATGGACGGTCAGAACCATATTTGTTTATAACGTTCAGCAAGTGCTCTATCGGAATAATTCTAAACATGCAAAACGTCAGAAACCTGTTTCTGAAAAAACAAAAGCAAATAGATTTAATGAAATACGCTCTATGGCACATACACTCCATGACCTGGGGTACCGGATTACGTTGCCTACACATATTCGTCAAAAGCACGTTAAAGCTTTGACACATTTCTGGGAAGCTAGAGAAGACCTCCAGCCTGCCTCTGTAGTCCAAAAAGTATCTATTCTAAGAACCTTTTTGGGGTGGATGGGTAAAGAGGGTGTCATTACTGGACTTAGTGATAAAGAGCTATTTTCCAAACCAGAGTTAATGAAGAGAGAATATGTAGCGAAAGAAGATAAAAGCTGGGATGACAAGTTCGACATAGACGACCTTATTCAAAAAGTAAGTGATGACTGTAAGTACTGCGGTCGTCAATTAAAGCTTTCACACCTATTTGGCCTTAGAGCTAAAGAATCAATGTTATTTAGACCCAGCCTGGATTACGACAGGGAAGGGCAATTCATTCATGTTCGTCGTGGCACTAAAGGTGGCCGTCCTAGAACAGTGCCTATTGAATCAGTTGAGCAACGCCAGTACCTAGAAGAGCTCTTGTCGTATAGCTATGACATCAATGAGTCCATGATTCCACGTCGATATACTCCTAGCAGCTGGATTAAACGTTATTACCGGATAACAAATAGAAATGGAATCTCACGGAAAACAGGCATAACACCACACGGCCTGAGACATGGTTACGCACAAAGACTGTATACACGCACTACAGGTCATCCTGCAGCAGTAAAAGATGTACCTAAAATTGCACGAGATATAGACATGATCGAGGAAAGGATAGCCAGGCTTATGGTTTCAGAAAACCTTGGCCATAGTAGGGAGTCAATCACGAGCGCTTACATAGGGAGTAATGATTAATGTGCTATTCCCATTCAACAATGTCATCAACATGTACCTATTCTCTAATGTCCAAGAATGACTATTTCAGTGATAACCATTGGGATCGGTTATTAGATATTGTTATTTCAACTGGCCAAGTAGATGACCTGAGCACCACAGCTCTTGATGTCCTAAATAGAATTAGTGATAACGGGGACCCAACCACATATGTATCACTTGTACAGTTGCACGAGTTAAAACAGAAAACGGGCAAAAAATACTCGAGTGTTTTTAGAGCTATTTCAGAGTTAGTTCAAGCAGAAATTATCATTCATCGCTATGACATTGATGCTTCAGTTTACATGCTTCATCCACGTTTAATTCATACATTAACAAGGATGGTGTCGTGATTAGAGTCAAAAAAGAACTGCAAACAGCATTCATACCACCAAGACCTTTAAAACTGCATGATGAGGATCATGGTGATGAAAGAATTACTGCCTATTTTGAAGAGACCTACCAGGGTGCTGTTGTAATCATTTCTGGTTCAGTTCACTTGGCAACATTACCAAGTGTAAAAGAAGCATTAAAACTAGTCAGCTATACCATTCTCGGTATACAACATTGCAATAAGCTAGAGTTAATACCTGAGTTGGGATCGGACCACATCACTCACCAGAGCTTTGAAGAGTGGCTTACAAGCTGGTCAGGTTAAGCTATACAAGTAATACTTGGCGATTACAATATACTTGTAACGTATAACGTTACATGTTACTATAAATCATGATTAAATCTTTTAAAGACCAGGGGCTTGAAGACTTCTATTTTCACGGTACAACAGCCCGTGGAATACCTAAAGCTATCGAAGGTGCTTTAAGGCGTAAACTAGATATAGTCCATGCCGCCGAAGCAGAGAATGATTTAAAAGTCCCGCCCGGCAATCGCTTTGAGCACTTATCTGGAAAACTGAATGACCGGTGTTCAATTCGTGTGAACAGGAAATACCGGTTGATATTCAAATGGGATGATGGTGATGCTGTTGACCTTTACCTAGATCCACATGAATATAAATGATGAGGTAATTATTATGATGAAAGAATTGAAAATACCTGCTCACCCAACTCCTGTAGGCGAAATGCTAACTGAAGAATTCTTAATTCCTTTAGAAGTCAGCCAAGGACAATTAGCAAGAGCCATGGGGGTTAGTCGTAAGACTGTAAACGAACTTTGCGTTGGTCGTCGAAGCGTAACCGTAGAAACGGCCTTGTTGTTATCAAAAGTACTTGGTACGACATCTGGCTTCTGGCTTAACTTACAGATCATGAATGACATGTGGCAGGCTCAACATAATGAATCATTCACAGAAAAACTTGATCATGCTGCACGATTAGTCGAGGTTGCATAATAACTAAATCATTTTTGGACGATGAAAAGCTACTAAAGACTAAAAAAATGACTCTAGATTGCAAACCGGTCAGAATAATCAAGCAAATTCAACTACAACGTCGCCATCAAAACCCATAGATGACCCAGTCAAACAATGGGGTTTCGATCATATTGGTAAAATTCTTGTCGGTGTGGTTGTAGCACTAATTTTTTTTGGGGGGGGACTTGGGCTTGGCGGCCATTGATAACAAAATGCTACACCCCTTGTAATTCGTTGCTTTGCTGTATAAAGGTAACACACAAAACGTGAAATTAAAAAATGCCCTTGAGCGCGGCGTTATGCATGACTTAATGAATAAGGTAATTTAATGAAATATTTTTTTATTTTTACAAGCCTATTATTTTCTGTTTCAATTTTCGCTGATACGGTTAAGCCTATTTCGGCAGTTGACTTACTTGATTCGTTGAAAAACAACAAAATGAAGTTTGAGCACCTTTATAAAAATCAAGAAATTGAAGTGTATGGAGAAATATCAAGTATTAATGATATTCGTAAAGAGAATTATAGAATTCATATACTTGCTACTACCGCAGAACCAAATAAAAGAGCACTAAATAGTGACGTTATCTGCCTGGTGCCAGAGGGGTCGACATCAGCAAGTAAAGTTTTTGATCTTAATAAAGGACAAAAAATTACTGTAAAAGGCTTATTTAACAGTTACGGAATGTTCGGTTTAATTCAACTTAAAAATTGCAGTATCGAAAATGTATAACTAGGCGGTGTAATTTGCTACGGCAAAAAAACTGGCCTCCATCAGACTGCCGAAACAGTGTATTCACCCTGAGGCAAGGCATTATCTAAATGAATTTTAACTTTCACCAAATAGATAAGCTCTGAAACAAAATACCCCACATCGAAATAATTTAAGTGTCTTACTCAGCATTAAATTTACTAGGATTATATAAGGATGAGAATGCAATAAAACAGACAAAAAACTAATAGAATGAAATAATGCAAAAGTCAGTTTATTGCTGATAAGTACATATTATTCAAGCATGTTAGTCCATAGTGAAAACTATCATCTCAAGCTGGTTTCATATTGCTATTTAAATAAAGCACTCTCTAAGCTTTTTCCTATTTGCTTTTGTGATTCTATAAGCATCCAGAAATCATCAACAGTGCTAGGAAGGTTGGCAGTACTAAGAATTTTTGCAGCCGATCTATCCATCAAAGCAAACTCATAAATGGATCCAGTAGTATACTCATCCTCATCTAGTGAGCGCCTAATAAATCCAGATATTTTTCTATCAAATCCCAGGTGACTGATAATTTCATAAAAATGTTTATCTATATGATGATCTGGCTGCGTTACCTCCTTATCCCAGGACATGTCATTTCTTGGGTTTGAATATGAAACATCATAACGATTCCCCTGCAACTCCCATTCAAAAAAACAACTCGCGGGATGAAAGTTTAAAGGCATCTCTAAAACAGTAATGTCTTTTATAATCTCGATTTTTGCTACTTTTTCTTGCACATTTCCAATACCTCTATATCCGTACACTCCCGCATACGACAAATGTTCTGACTGCCAGAGCGCATACCTACTATTTAGATATTTAACATCTGAAGTCATGTCATTTGGCAATGGATAACCACTAAAAAATACTTCGCCAGCCATAATTGTTGTTTCTTTATATTTTACCTGCGCCAATTGCTCAGCTATTTTGAGGTTAGTTTGTCTCATATTTGTCCTAATCAATATTCATGCACGATTTTATGTACTCTACTTAGAGTCATGATAGCCAAACCTGAGACAACTACATGTGACTAACAACACATATAGAACTGTTGATAGACAAATAATCTTATATTTAGCAGCTAATTTTTTGTCATAGATCTAGCAAGACGATGGAGCGCCCGCCACCCCATGAGTAACCTTCATGTGAAGAACACAAAATAAACCTAAGGTTTCAAAATGCAACTTATAGAGATATAATAAAACCTATATTCTTTAATGGGGTTAGCAATGGCAAAAGCAATTAAATTATCAGATGAACTTGTCAACGATGCAATGATAAACGGCAAAGCCCAAGAAAGAAGCGCGCCCAAACAAATTGAATATTGGGCAAAAATTGGCAAGATTGCTATAGAAAATCCTGATCTACCGTATAGTTTCATACAGGGGGTCTTGCTTGGTATTGAAGAAATGGATGCCGGAGAGGTTAGCGAGTACACATTCGGATGATTGTGCGTCAAACTAACGCTTTTAAACGAAAGATAAAGAAGCTCCATAAACAAGAAAAAAAGGCTCTTGATAAAGCTGTTAAGGAAGTAATGGCCAATCCTTCTATCGGTGAGGGTAAAACAGGCGATTTAAAGGGTGTTCAGGTCTTTAAATATAAACATAAAGAACAGCTTTATTTATTAGCGTATCACTTCCTAGACGACGAACTGATATTAACTTTTATGGAATATGGCACACATGAAAACTTTTATCGTGACCTAAAAAATATCAATTTTAAAGTTATCAAGTAATACTGGATTTAGATCATCTATATAGTCCAGCTCTATGTATAAACAATCTGTGCTATCCTCTTGAACCTAGGGAGTTTAGCTGGTGACGAGACAGTCTGTTGCCATTTCAAGTGGGTCCATCCCATGCAAACAATTGAGACAAAATAGATGAACTATGTTCATCTATCTTTTAGACAATAATTTCTCTATATTTTGATTGATAGCCTCTAAGCTCAAAAAGTAGCCTGAAATAAAACTATTGCCTAGCTGACGCACAGCTTGAACGATTACAGGGTTTGATTTTGCTGCAAGAACACTTGAACTGAATAATTTTGCTAATTTCCGTTCGGCCTCTATTTCGTCAGGAGAACTTATTAAACATAGCAACAGGAATAGAATAAACGTTCAAATGGCCTCTTTTACTCGTCAATGCTCCACTCAGTAGGTCAACAAGTTGATCTATGCCAAGCACCACCATTTAAGACACCAACCTTATAAATGGGTTTACCTTCATATTCACCTGTTCTAATAAATAGCCTATTCCACCAGTGCTTAATTTCTTGTTAAGTAAGGTATGAGTTGTCTTTGTATAGGTTTCACAAGGATCTAAGTGCCGATTTTTGATACTTGCAACGGAAATAACTCCGATGGCAGCTCAGTGTAACCTAATGGTGCAATGTTCCAATCCATCAAAAAGTAGTGCAGCATTGCCTTTCTGATACTAAGCGTAATTTCACCACTAACTAAACCATAATCGATTTCTAAGGCCTCAGGATGTTTATGGCCATGATTTGGTACCAGTGAGATATTTAATTTAGTTTGCCATTCAATGTCAGCCTCGATCATCATGCGTGGTTCAGGTTCATAATTATGGAATGTGCTCTCCATAATTCTATTTAACTTGAAATTACGAAACTCACCTGTTTTGTGATCAAACGCTCTTAGATAGTAAAAGTTACCAACTGTCAGCACAGAGTGAGGAACAATAAGCCTTGTTCCTCTTCCTGAAGAACGGGAGATATATTCAATTTCAGCTTTTTTTGTTCTATAAGTAGCTCGTAAAACAGGCGCGATTTTAATTAAATCTATTTCTGTTCTTGGTATCTCATACTCAAGGAGCCTCATGAACAATGCTGGTTCACATACAATATATTGCGTTCCCTTTGAAATGAGCATCAAAGCATCATGAGTATTGTGTTCATATAACGGAGTGAACCAATCTACAGGGACATATTGTTTTAATGTGTTGTCATATCTTAACTGGGCATTAGACTCAGATTGATATTGTGCAAAATCTTTCGATGCATAAACACCGCTGATTCCAAAACGATCAATTAGCATCTTACGTTTAACGCTACCTAGTACGTAGGCACATAAATCAATGTACTTCAATCGTTCTAATTGTCGATCTTCTTTTAAGTTACTAACTGCCATACCTGCCCCTTAATTTTCTTGAAGGATTATACCATGGTATAAATATTTACACCGTATGAATAATTATATGGTATAAATATTTATAGTATTTATTTGGGGGCTACGGAATGTCAGTTAGACGACTTAAGCAATACCTTGACAAAATTGAGATAGGTTTAGCTATAAATTATCCAGCATTTTACAGGTTGGTAGAGGCGCTTAAGCTAGATTTCACAGTTTCACATAGCTTGTTTAGTGCTAATAAAGTCAAAGATGATAAGTATATAGTTACCATTTTAAGTGCACGGTTACACTCAGATTTAAAGCGACTTGCTGAAACTGACACTAGACAGAGAAGTTCATTAGCACAGCAAAATAGAAGCCATGAAACATCTGTTGGTGGTTCATTACTCGTCTTTAAACAAAACTTTGGACACTCACAAGTCATTGAGTTTGATCGACATGGTCAATTCAGCCCTCAGATCACACAGACAAACAAATGTCTCATACTTGAAAATTGCGATAATTTTTTAAACGCTAGGTCTACATTTACTTTTTTGGCTAAGAATGCCCCCTTTGATGAGTGTGATCCTATTGATATTTATTACGCCTCTGGCAATGCCATTAGTAATAAGTTACACCACAGTTTATTTAAACATTATCAATCAATTTACCTTGCACTCGACTTAGACTTAGGTGGCTTGAAAATAGCAAACATACTTAAGTTAATGTATGGCGATGATAAGGTTGAATTTCTTCTACCGATTGATATTGAGGCGAGGCTTCAACATGTGGTTCGGCGTAGACAACATGATTATTTGGAACAAGTCGATTTAATTGGCCGGAATACTCCTAGCCTTCGACCTGTTTGCGATTTGATTACAAAGTATGGGAAAACACTAGAACAGGAGTCATATATTTATGGATAAAGCATACAAAAATCTTCAATTTGAGTTGAGTGACTATACTTTAAAGCGACTTGTTTTTATTAACTCTGCCGGCCATGGTTATTCTGAAATCATTCTAGATGAGAGCATGGTTATCTATGGCGTTAACAATGTGGGCAAAACAGGTAGTTTGGCAGGAATAAAAATCGCTCTATATCCTCAGGTTAACTTTTTCCAATGCGATAAAACATTTCGCTTTACAGGAAAGGATGGTGCATATCGATATGATGATTCATATGATTATTACTTTCCTGATCCACGCTCTTACATTGTTCTCGAGGTTGAAAACCCTCAAGGCAAGTTTTGCATGGTCTGCTATAGAACTAGTAACTATCATTACAGTCGTTTCTTTATTCCTCAAGAATACGCCAGAATACGTAGCCTGTTTTCTAATGAAGATAGTGGAGAAATCAACCCCCATTTAAATACTTCGCTGATTGAGGAGTATAGAAAAAAACATAATGGTATTAAGGTTAGCGATCAAAAAGAGCTCGTCCAACGGATGTTCAGTGGACATTACGGTACTCCTGAAGAAAGTCGTTATTGCGTATTACCTTTACAATCTTTAAACAATGATGCAATTCAAGCATTTAGATCTATTTATCAGCTTTCATTTGAGTCAGGTAAAAGTTCTCAAGAGAGTTTGCCTAGTGCAATTGCAGCATTAGTTGAAATGAGTCGCGATCGAAATAAAGAAAGACTAGATACAAACTTCTCTGAATTAGTCGATGAGTACGAATCATTGTATTCAGAAGACACAAGACTTTTGGCAATAAAAAACGCAGAACCCTTATATCAACAGGCCAAACAATCTTTTGATACAGCTAAACAGCTTTATCAATCATATTCAGTACAAGTTAACGCGCTCCTCCATTCATACAAAAAAAACTACGAAACTTTTCAGCCAGATCTTAAAGCTGCCGAAGAAGCTGCTGATGTGGCCAGAAAAACGAAGAAGCGACTGGACATAAACCTACTTGATAAAAACCGTGAGTACAACAGAAAAGAAGGAGAATACACGACTCATTGTGATCGGCTAAAAAAAGATAAACAAGCTGTCATTGACGGAAAAGAATTACTAGGCCGTTATCCAGGCAAGTCTCAGAAAGAAGTATTGGATATGTTAGATGAAGATATCGATAGTCTAACAACTGCACTTAAACAATATGATGAACAAAATGGTGCTGAAAAACGACTTCAAATGAAAGTACGTGAACGAAATAAATTAATTAAAGAAATTGATGAACTCAAGGTCTTGGTGGGTAATACTGAAAAGACCTTTCTCTATCAAATAGAAAATGACCATTCCCGATTAGTTTTACACTCATTGAACCAAGAATTAGCTAAACCTATGATGGCTATCACCGGAGAAGATAAGAAGATTATTAATGCATTTACTGCTCTATTTGGTTTTGATGGTGCTGACTATTTAACTCTCAAAGGTGCCACTATTGAAGGTGTAAAAAAATACGAATATGACCCAGAGAAAATTCTATCTGAGTGGAGTGAAAAACTTTCATCCAAGAATGATATTCGCACTGAACTTGACGATGAAATTAAAGAGTTAAATGGTTGATATGCAATTGAATACCTTCTCCACAGAGAGGGTATTCCAAAGTAATTTGAAGAGATTATTTTGGAATAAGGATTCTTGGTGACTTTGTTGCCATGAAAAGTAATCCGGACTTATCAAAACCGGACTCAATGTTCATTCAGTACGCTGAATGATGATGAAAACCCAAGGGGTGTTACCTATTCCCTTGGGGGTAGCTGGCATCCCTTTTTTTATGGAGAAAGGAAATGCAAAAACAGTTACTCAAAGACTTGATTGATTGGATCGAAAATTCCAGCCTTGAAGACTTAGCCTTAAGAAGGCTAAAGCTAGAAGAATTGATTGGCAACACAATGGGTACCGAAGTGCAATCTGACTTAAAACTGGCTATTCGCCTGATTGATGAGGAAGTCGTGACTCGGGCCTGTTTAATACCGAAGTCAGCTTAGCTCGACTATTAATTCTTTTAACAATTTCGGCAGCCTTTTCATCATCGTTTTCAAGCACGATGGCACGAATTAAGGCCTCTGAAAGTGGTTGTTCAGTATTTTGATGAACAAGCTTTAGTTCTGTGTGTTTTTTCATGTGAATGAGGATAGCACACAATTTATTTAGGAGAAGTACCATGGGAGTTGGAAATTTTACACTAGCAAATGCTGAAACTGTGTATATCGAGGACCTACATGTTCACGGTTATTACAACGGAGGTGAGCTAGATCTTGATCAAACCAATCTGGATTATGAGAATTTAGAAGAAACATTAGTAAGCCTTTTACCAGATAGCTTTTGTAAGGTTGAAAACGAAAGCTATGGAGGCGGTAGCATAATTGCTGAGAACAACTTTTATAGCATTGTACTTACTCACTGGGTAGGTTACTACGCATTAAGTGTTGTGATTAGAGATAACGATGTCCGGTATGACTGGGGCATTAACCCTCTCGCTGCACATCATCATGCAAGAGTTGCTTTACGATTCTTCGACAAAATTCATGATATCTATCCGCTGCGAGTCCCAACTAGTGCATGGACGAACGATGTGTACCAGAAAACACTGGCAGCGTAAGGACAGGTAATTAATCACAAATATATCTGGACTATTGACCAGATATTTACTCACCCCCCTGGGAGGTATTTCACTCCCGCATAGGGGGTGGAGTACTTCTCGCATCAGGAGAATGATGATGAGAAAGAAATTTCTATAATTGTAAGAAAATTTTGTTTAAAGTCTAAAACAAGCATAGAGGCTATTAATATGAATCCTCAGCTTTCTCTTCATTGATTAAAAGTCCGAGAGGTCGATTATTCTCAGTTTTACAGCCTTATTAGTAAAATAGGTGACATTTGCGAAGCAGTAAATAATAGTAGCATATTGATAATTAGCCATATCTTTTCGGATCGTCCGGAGCCAAATATTTGGATTCAGTAGAAATGACTCAAAATATCGAGATTTTGGCATTCAATTTTGATGTTCATAAGCAATTCAAACTCATTATTATAAATTAGCACCTTAACGACTATTTTTCGGGGGTTTCGGTCAGCTATTTCGAAAGAGGATAGTGTGTAATGTCTTGTGTTGAGTAGCCGTTTTCTTTTGGAGCGTTAAATTATCAATGATTGACACATCTGAGTATATCGCTTCTTATTGGTAAAGCACTAAAATGAAAGCGTCGTATAGGAGCGACAAATGACCGAAACACCAAGATCATCGGAAAAGTTACCCCCATTATATGAAACTAGATCCGTACCATTCGAAAAACTATCCGCTGGTGATTTCGAGAAATGTGTTTTCGCATGTTTTCTCACCATTCAATCGTATCTAAGACTTCGTATTAATGGTCAGCCCGCCGGCAGTGGCGATGGTGGATTTGATGTTTATGGAGTAGCAGAAGATACAAACAGAAAGGTCTGTATCCAATGTAAACGGCAGAAGGCTAGTCTAGGACTCCCGCTATTGGCGAAAGAGGTTGCAAAGGTCGCATTGACCACCCACCTTGAGAATTCTGATGTCGGGGAGCACTTTTTCATCTGTACTGGAGGAGTGACTGGGGAACTACGCCGTCAACTTCGAGAAACAGGTCGTATTGACATTCTTAATGCTGCACAAGAAAAGATCCGTCAGACTAAGGAAGGAGAGCTCTACGCTCTACGAGAACGCGTAAATGAAGCGGGAGAGGATGCTGAAGTGGTCATCGGCACGTATGTGCAAATGCTTGATCGACTTGTCGCCTGGGATATAGACGAATTTGACAACGCGCTCTCGCCTGCTTGGGATTCGGTTCTCATCATTCTCGAACGTTATTTCAAAGTATCCACGGTTATTCGAGAACATCCCCGAGCTCTATTCGATCGTAAGAACTATCAGGACTGGAGCAGTAGTTTTACAGAGGTTGTAGAACCTCAACTCGAGGAGGGAGAGCTACCTGCGGGTATTGTCGATTCATCCGCCGCAGATCTGAAACCACAAGAACTTCCTGCAAAAAAACAGCTTTTGACCATAGAGTCATTGGCGACACTCGAGCCAGGTGATGTCGCTTTAGTTGTCGCTGAAGGGGGCGCGGGGAAAACGACACTACTCGAACTTATTCGTGCAGAAGTTGCAACAAAGCATTCAAACTCGACACTCTCTGTACTGATAACCTGCGCTGAGTATCAACCTGGTGCACTCGACACTGCAATACATGCACAACTTGGGATTCAGAGTGGTAGTTGGAGAATGTTGCCTGACAAGATCCAAATTCTATGTGATGGCATCAACGAGGCTTCAACGGAGGTGGTGAAAGCACTTTTCGGTGAGTTGAAACCATTGCTGAGATCGAAACATATTTCATGTATCTTTACATCACGTGAAGACAGTCGAATGGTTCGCACTGTTTTACCTTCCATCCCTTGCGCATCGCTTCGCCTTGTTCCTCTCACACCCAGTAGAGTCCGAGCTATTGCACAGCATGAACTCATCAAAGAGGCCGAGGTAATCGCGTTCGTTGATGCCCATAGAGTCATGGCTGCAAGTGCGACCGCGAGTTTTATGTGGACCCCTTTCGCAGTAAGGATTGCTCTCAAGCTATGGAAAGCTTCACATCAGCTAGGTGACACATTAGGCGATCTATTAGATGCAGTTGTCTCTGCTCGTACCGATCGTGATCTTGAAATTTCGACACAAGACTCGTTATCAGACCTTCCTAGAGTAAGTGTACTGGCAATAGCATCTGCCATGGCGTTCGAGATGCTCCTTGTTGATGGCAGTGCTGCATGCAGCGCTTGCGAGATAGGGTCGACCTATAAGCGAGCGATGCGCCTATGTTCAAATGTCTATGGAGCTGATGGATTAAATAGCAGTAAGTTAATTACTTTATTACGGAAACATGATCTCGTACAGCAAACACCTGACGAGAGCTTCCAATGGAACCATCAGCTAGTGGCTGGAGCTCTTGCTGCAAAGCACCTCTCGTCTCAATGGAGGGAGCACCTTCACACTCTACAGCAACCGCTGTCAGATGATGCATGGGTGTTTGCCACTAGATATATTCCAGAATCAGATCTAGATGAATATCTAGGAGAGCTCTTTTATGCAGACCTGATGTTAGGCGCAAGAGCGACGGCAGAGCTTCAACTTAACGAAAGAGATCGAAGTCTACAATATATTTTTAAGGCTCTGGAAGTAGGACAGCCTGAAGACCTTGGGGTAACCGGGTTCTTTGCTTTAGCTAAAGTAGGAACGGAAAAAGCACTATCCTTTCTCCAGCAAACAGCAAAAAACAGGAAAAGTGATATCGGCTTTGTTGCTGCAAGAGCCTTGGCGTATTCAGGAGATCGACCGTTCTTGCTCAAGTTGCTTGAGGAGGTAGATGAACGCAGACGGATCGGATGGAACACATCTGGCGGTGATATTTCCATTTGGGAGACAGCTTCGCTTGCAGATCGTATTGCTATTGCTCGAGAGCGTCTGATCTCAGTTGCCCCAGGGGAGCCAGTGAACGAATCACTCAACCTAGTCAGTTACGAGACGTCAAGAGAAGACATTCCACTTTTTGAAAATCATTTACATGCCAGCAAAGATATTACAGCATGGAGCACAGCCCTTGGAGCGATAAGTAACTGCGACCATAATCGTGCTCAGACTCTGCTTGAGGAAACACTCTCAAAAGAAATAGATAGTAAGGCTATGGCAACAATCATGACCGTGGGGCACAAGTTGGGATTACTTATTGATGTTGAGGCCGCCTTCAGTCTTCTAATGGATCTTTCTACGAGTGGTTCAAATGACCAAAATATTATGATAGCCAGACATGACCTTACTGATATCCTTGGTGAGCTACAATTCCCAACAACATTACGTAGTCAAATTAAAGCTCAACTTGCCACGAGCACAGGTGAGAAAAAGTCTAGCCTTTGGCAGCTAGCTACACATATCGAAAGCCCGACACTTGCCATCATTGCACTAGATATCTTTGATAAAGAACCGGAAAGCGCAGGCATGGCGGCAAACTTTTTTCTCGCTCATAAATTACTCCGCGACGAACATCACGATTCTCTTCAAACAAAAATTGGTCTATACCTAAAAAAGAAAGCAAATTGGTTCACGTTCAATTGTTGGCGAATTTTGACCTTGCAAACAAAGCTTGGGTTCACATTAGAGGCCTCAGAGCTGTTGCAAAAGATGATTCTCCGTCTTACGGAACTACGTGAATTGGTCGAAGATGGCATCATGCCAACATTCGACGAAGCTGAAGCTCATATCGCTAAAGACTTTACTCTTGACCATGCAAAATATCGCCTTGAGCATTACGTTGGTTATTTAGCATCAGGAGCCGTGGGAGCGAAAAGAATCTTACCTTCCCACATACTTCTAAAATTCTTACATTTCGATCTGGCACACGTCTCTCCAGGTAAGGAAATCGTCGATGCCTATAGTGAGATTGCGCCTGAATTAATTGATGATGAACTGGAAAAGGTCCGGGACAGATGGGCCCAGCGCGCCGTGCTGGAAATGGTCTGCGAATTTGGGCTGACCGAGAAACGGCTGGAACTACTACGCATTCACCTAAAAGAGGTTTATTGCCACCCTGCGGCATTGAGCACTATAAAAAATGCGCTTGAGAAGTGCTGGACTCCCAGTACCTGCAAAATGGTCGTCGAAACTATCGCTGACTTTGAAGACTGGCCGGAAGAATATCAACAGTTTTTCTGGCACTTCGTTGATATGGTCACTGCAAGGCTCACCAGCGATGATAGGAGCCTTGTCGAAAGACACACGGCTATAGCCAAGACGACTTTTGCACAAAGGATCTTACGAATCTGGCATCAAGCGACGCTCGATTCTAGGGTAGGCCTTTCGCGACTTGAAGAGAAATAAGACTTGGTGACATATAGAGAAATAGAGATATCATGAAAACAATTAAAAAGATTTGGATTTGGTTGTTCTCTCTGGGTGAAAGAGAGCGTCCAGTTAAAGATGCTGCTGAAAAGCTACAAATGAGTATGAGGGTGACAGCGAAGTGTCGTTACAACGCGGCTGTAAGACTTCAAAGACAAGGTAAGTTTGCATTTTTTACTACAACCTCACTATCTCTCGGTTTGATTTTTGTTCCCCTGATGCAAACTTCAGGGGTAAAGTTGGCATTTGAGTCTAATGTTCTGAGTATGATGCAGATATTTTTAGCGGTGGCAGTGCTTGTATATTTTGTTGTTATTGGAACAGCTAGATACGAAGTTAGAGCAGAGACATTGACCGAGTGCGGGGATAAACTGAAAGAGTTAATCCGTGCAATAGATAAAGATAGGAAAGTAAATGAGAAGTTCTCAGATGTAGATCTAACCACGTATCAAGACCGTTATTCAGACATTGTGACTGATACAGAAAATCACTCTAGAAGCGACTATAGAAATGGACAGGGACTATTTTTACACGGGCTTATACCGACTTAGATTATATATTAGCTCTCACTTCAATCGTTTGATTCCATTTGTTCTGCCAATTGTTTTATTGGTCACAGAAGTTACTTTCATCACAGATATGATGGGTGCGACAAGCGTATTACCTAAATGGTACCACCGTCGAGCAAGTCACTAACATGGCTCTCAATCCGCGGGTGAAGTTGACTGAGACACCGAAAATCGGCGCCCATTAGCACGGTCAACGTTCGAACTAAATAAATTTAGTTAATCAACACTTTAAGGATTATCCTTCCGTAATAATGATGCTTTTAATACCCAATGAGTCAAACACGAAATAATCATTATGTGCCTCAGTGGCACCAGAACGGGTTCATTGATGAGCGCGATAATCAATTGCGTCATCTCAAACGCCGTGATATTCAGCTAAAAGACGGATCAACCAAAGTTGTTTATGGGAAGAATTGGTTTACTGCCGCACAGTGCTTTTATGAGAAAGACCTGTACTCGACTTTTTTTGGCTCTTTTGTCAATGATGACATAGAAAGGAAGTTGTTTGGACCGATTGATGATAATGGTGCAGATGCGGTTAAGGCGTTTCTTACTGATGATCAGGCTCAGTGGCACCATAACTTTCAGGATTTCTTTACTTACTTAGACGTACAGAAATTACGGACGCCCAAAGGATTAGATTGGGTTAAAACAAAGTACCCTGAGTTAAATCAAATTCAGTTGATGACTGAGATGCAGGCTTTAAGAACTATTCACTGCACGCTATGGGCAGAAGGGGTTCGTGAGTTGGTATCAGCCGAAGAGTCAGACATTAAATTCATCTTGTCAGATCATCCAGTAACTATCTTTAACTACGCGTGTCCACCAGACTCAGAATTATGTGCCTATCCCAATGATCCTGACATCGCCTTTAAGGGGTCTCAGACCATATTCCCTTTGGATAAAAATCGATGCTTGATCTTGACGAATCTTGAATATGCTAAAGACCCAAATGGTACGAACCCGTTAGAACAGCGAACAAACGCTACTAGAATACGGGAGTCAATGGTCAATACAATTAACTTCATTGCAAAAAGAAAGTTGAAAAAAGATGAAGTGACCAAAATAAATCACATAATAAAGTCTAGATCCAAAGACGCAATTGCTGCAGGAAAAGAGACCTGGCTTTACCCTGAAGACAGGCTAACTTGCAAGTGGTCTGAATTACGCCATGTTTTATTACCACCAACTGAAGAGCTATACAAATTCGGTGGAGAAATGTACGCAGGTTATGAGGATGGCAGTACTTATTATCAGGATGAATTCGGCCGTACAAGCCCTCAAAATGAGAATCTGAAAAAAGAAACTAATGAAAAAAAATTAGGAAGAAATGATTATTGTGGTTGCGGCAGTGGCCGAAAATATAAGCACTGTTGTAAAGATCTACCGGAAGAGTTGCGGGCCAGTTGGAGTGAGCTGAGTATACGTGAACGAAATTTAGCATTTTGCCGTGCAATCAAGGGGATTTTAGGGCTTGATGCTGGCAAGACGTGGCTAGATATCAGGCGTGAAATTACTGAGAAACAAATTTCCGATATTTATAGTTTCTATTCTTTCATATGGCCTCGTGAAACAGATATCTATTCATTGCTACCAAAGTCGGACGGCCGGTTCAGGGCTTTATACACAGGCGCTCTTGATGTTCGAGTTATCGGCCTTCACGCATTACCTATGGCTTCACTATTTAGTGAACTTCTTATCGAAAGCCCAATTATCAATCCAAATAACGTTAATCCTGAGTTTAGCCCAATAGAGAATCCAGGAAAGTATAAGTACCAAGCACTAAAAGACATTTTGTTTATGTTGGAGTTAGAACCTTATATTGGTTATGGTCTTATCAATCTAATTCCTGATCCGAGTAATTTCGATCTGCACTTAATGAGAGCCATGATGGACATGGCTACATCCCGAAGAGGAGCCATACAAAGTCGGAAAGATTCCGAAGCTTATACAAAATTGGCAATTGAGGATTTTTTGAACTCAATACATATGATGCCTAGAGATGTAAAAATACGTTCATTGGTTAGCGATTTTGGCATGCCTGAGAATCTCGCTGTGCAGTCGATTGATACGTTAAATGCAAATGCTGAGGCATCTCCATTGACCATGCTCCAGCCAATAGAGTCAGGAGATGGAGGTCAACTTATGCAGTTTAGCATGTCTCCAAATTATGAAATGTCGTTATTTACAGCTCAGGTTACAGGTTCGGTTATCGTAACCGACAGTGAGTCTAGATGGTTAGAATATCAAGCGGCGCAGCACAGGCAAGCTGGAGTTGCTTCCTATCCGTGGAATGAGATATATGGGAAGCTGGTTCGAGTTCCAATGGATTATCGCATGCTTGAACTTTACGTCAAAAGTCAGCAACACTTTACAACTTCTAGATCGATTTTAGAACTAGCGGATAAGCTAGTATTATCAGATGAGCGCAACCCTAAGCAATTAGACAATTTGAGTGATTTAATAGATCGTCTAAATAATAAGCTTGGCGAGATAGATACCGATGAAGAAGCCGAGTTTGTGAATGGTGACTGTAAGATTTTAGTTCCTGATGGCGGTGTAAATGACAACAATGTTCAACGGTTGTTGGTACGTTCAGGGTGCCTAAAATACGATGATAAAGTTCGTTCAATCTATTACGTTAACTTGAAAATGTAGCTCGGTTACTTTTCATATCTAACATTTTACAAACAGACACTTCATCAAATCATTAATTTCACTTGTATCTTGAGGATTTAACTTTGCGTAGATAGAATCTATTTCAGCCTGTGTGTTTACATTATTGTTTATGAACTCCATCACAATAGTTCGTTTGACAGGAAAAGTAGTGAATAGTAATTTATATCTATCGCTGTAACTCTGTTACACAACAGGTTTTGTCGCACCACAAAACGGCACTCTATATTTAATCAGTAAGCTGATTTAGTTCACCCAAGGGGTATATCTATCCTCCTTGGGATAAATGTATCCCGTAACTTTAGGAGAGTATTATGGGACACATAATCATTGACCATTTCCCTGAATATCATTTCATTGAGAAAGATTTTGGTTTTAATAGGCCAGCACTTCTTAATGCTCAAAGCGATACACCAAAACGATTAGCACTGAATCCAAAAGCTGTTGCTGGCTATGAAACAGTGATGATTGAAACCAATCGTCCTGGGCCACCAAACACCAAAAGCGACAAGATTAAAGGTGTGAGGATTAGAAGCTCATGGGGACAGCACTTCATCATCTTTGATGATCACTCTCAGAGTTTTGAGAAGGTTCTTGAAGATGCATGCCAAAGTGAAGTTAATAAATATTTTACAACCGATGATTCGAAGTACTTTAAACAGTTCGGAATACATCCTTCATCTGCAAAGAATCAATTAGCTGCAAACTCATAATAAAAAAGGCACTACCATACGGTGGTGCCTTTTTAGTTTAGTGCTATTACTTAAATATGAATTTTATCTAACTTTAACCGCAGCCATAGTGCATCCAAACTTATCATAAGCATTCTCAACAATTTTATAACCAGCACTATTAGCTAATAGTCTCTCTTGACAAATGACATGTCATCCAACTGAACAGCTCCGAAAAGCTTTACAACATCGCCTTGTTTAAGCACATGTATATGAATAAATTTGATATCTCATACAAACAATTACATACAATATTTCCACAACTAGATTTTGGATTTACTTTCAATTAATAACTGCATTCAGAAGCAAATTGGGTTCTTATATCTGGATTTACATAAATTAATGCGCTCCTAGTAGTTTAAAATCTATTTCTGGATTTCCCCGTGACAGTTCAGCACGTTTTAATCTACGCTTGTTAAATTCTGGCTGATGAGCGTCTAAAGAGTTGGCAGTGGTTAGTCTTTTGTTTGCCTCCTAGATAGGTGCGGTGAGAATTTTGAGCAATATTCAAATTTAGTTAAAGTATCTATGGGTGTGCAAATTACACATTTTATGGTTAGAATATGCATATAGCATCAATCTTGAAGGGGTGTAAACCATGAACGTTGTCGAACAAACACAGCCAGACAAAGGCTTAATATTAGCAAAGGCACTTTTCAATGTGTCCGGTGAGCTTGGACTTAAAACATCGGAGCTTGCCGATGCACTAGGTGTCGATCGTTCAGCAGTCAGCAGAATTAAAAAGCGTATGACTATCGAGCCGCAGACGAAAAAAGGTGAGATAGCACTCCATTTAATTCGTATAGCGAGAGCACTTCATGCCTTAACTAATGGCGACAAAGATTGGATGCGAGCTTTTATGCATTCAGAAAATAGTGGAACAGGTGGTATTCCTGCCAAACAAATCGCTACCTTGGATGGTCTTATGCGGGTTGTACGTTATGTAGATGCAATGAGAGGGAAGATTTAATGATTTGGGATAGCTGCAATGGAGAGCAGCATGTTCAACAGATTCAGGGCAGGCTCTATCGTCTTGCTGAGTCACAGGAGCAGATTGCGACCCGACGATACGTTGATTCTCTACAAGAACAATCGGTGCTGGAAGAGCTTTTAGAGTCTTCAAAGCCAGTCTACATAGATTATCCTCATCTCGACTACTTACTACGAAGTCCTTTTAGATATCCTCCCTTAGAGCATGGCTCAAGATTTGGACGGCCACATGAAATGAGCCTTTTTTATGGTGCAGAAAATATTAGCACCACGCTGGCAGAAGTTGCCTATTATCGATTTCGTTTCTTCCAGGACATGAGCGCTCATCCAAAGTCCCTGTTATCATCAGAGCACACAATCTTCTCTGTTAACTACGACACTAATCTTGGAGTTAAATTACAGAACAGACCGTTCAGCCAATATTCACAACAGTTGAGAGATCCAGTTGATTACAGTAAAACACAACGACTGGGTACCGACATGCGAAATGCTGGAGTTCAAAGCTTTCAATACGAATCTGCAAGAGACACTGAAAGGGGGATCTGTATAGGCCTTTTTTCACCTGAGCCCTTTGTCAACTCTAAACCAACCGAGCAAACCACTTGGCTTTGTGAAGTCAATTCCAATGCTGTTGCCTTCAAGCAGTCAAACAAGAGCCAAGTTCTTATTTTTGACATTGTGCAATTTCAGGTAATCGGAAAACTTCCAACACCAGCCGCGTAGATACAATTTCACTTGTGCTTGAGTGTTTTGGCTGTAGAAAGCGAGGAGCTTAATTCGGGATCAGTGAACCATCACTCGTTTTATAAATGGTGTTTCTGGCAAGTCTAGTTTTAATGCTTTCTAATCCAGATTTAACCCTCAAGAATCTTATTTTGCGTGTGCCCTTAAAGGAGGGATGGAGTACTACTTAGAATGTTCAGATTTTAAACGTTTGTAGGTCACTCTGATCACCCAACCAAAAGTCCAAGAAGTAGATATAAGCGCTCCCATTCCACCAGGACCTGGTTCCAAATAGACAAGAGCGATTAGTCCGATCATAGGAACAATGAATAACATCAATGTGAAATAGAAAGATGCAAAAGTCAGTTCAACTTTATTATGACCCTGATTCCATATCCCCAAACTCATTAATATTCCCATGCTTGCAAGCATTGCGTAGAAGACACCAGCTAAGGCACAAAAGAAAAAAAGTACTACAGCTCCAATCGTTGTCATGACTCCATTGCATCCTTACTAGGTACTACACAGACAATAACAGTAGTTCGTTATTTTAAGCTAGATTCTTTATTAACCGGCATAGACCAATATCCGGTTATTCATAGACTCATCCAACATAGTCATTTTAAATGCCAGCCTGAGGATTATATTTATCAAAGCAAGGTGAGCATTATGGCAGAAGACTTGGAAGCTTTTGACTCAAAACGAGAGCAGAAACAAAATGCTGAAATGGAAAAGGTAAAACAGTTTTTAACCGAAGAGGAGGTGAAAAGCGAGTATTACATGGAGATGACCGTGAAACTCCAGTCAGCTCAAGCAAAGCGAATATTTCGCCGTACATTTGACCATATCCAGACTCAAATGACAGCAGCAACCTTACTGACACGGAAGTTTGGCCTGCGTGAGCTTTCAGATGAGAATGTAAATAAGATCACAGAAAGCATAAAGCAGTTATCAAGTGAAATGAACCGTGACTTGGAGCAAGCAAATCACCTCTTTAATGATATTGGTCTGAAGAACTCTGCAGTAACAGATGATAGTGTTGACTTGAATATTAAAATTACTTGTCCGGAAGGCATGGCGTTTATGAATCTTATTCGCCAGCTGGATAATTTAACGATGAAGCTAAAAACACTATGGATGGCTGGCGAAATTCCTTTGTCTCACTCAGAAGATAGATCGCATGCCTGGCAGGTAAGAATTTTTAAAACTGCTGATGCAATTAGAGCGTTAGGACAGCAAGCTTATATTGCTGCAGATAAAAAGAAAGATAGCGACCAGAAAAAAGCTAAAGCTAAACAATCGGCATACAAACAACGTCAGAATAATAATGTGAAAAAGGCTGCAACAGTCTGATTATTACCCTGACATTGTAAGTTTGCAGAAAAGATGAGAAGGAATAAGTTTATTCCTTCTCAGGCTGCTTCTCACGACTTAGTAGCTCTTCACGAATGATATTCACATCATCCGGTGCATCAATTCCTATCCGAACTTGATTACCTTTAGTTCCTAGAACAGTTACAACAGTATCTTCATCAATGATCAGTGATTCACCTATTCTTCTTGTAAGTATTAACATATAAGCCTCTTTAGTTATTTACAGTTTCCAGCTTTACGATAGCCAGCATTTTGTGCATCAATTTCAGTATCAAATGGGACGATATTTCTATGGCTTACTTTTTCATATGAGGGGCAGCCTTTAGGTAGGTGATAGACCTTACTGTTTCGGTTTCCTCTTATATTAAGACCGGTACCGATTTCAGTGGGTGCTGCAGACATTTGTTTACTATCTGAATTGATTCCATCCCCTGAATTTTTATACCCCAACGACCACACCTTTTGGCCAGTCACAAAAGGATTATGATTTCCCATCCGAGCGGCAATTCGTTTATCACGTTCTAACTCCCAGACAGATGGAGGGTATTGCTTATTCCAGACCATATATAACTGTTGTTGTTGGCGACTCATAGGCAAGTTATATCGATCGTGCATATAAAATTGAACACGAGCAATAAAGCCACGAACTTCAGGCCTAGTCTCAGCAACACGTGCTTTAAAATCCACTTTAAATGGACAAGCTCCGTGCTTACTTTCTGTATCTGGCAGCAACCCAAAACGATAATTACTACGGTCAGCATTGAGCTCACCCACAGCTGGAGCAAGGTTATGCATATCAGCTTCCATCATTCCGAATACGTCATCGTTCTTCTGGCAGTACTTACGTCCACCTTTTTGCCAACATTGGCGAGCTCTTCCAAAGTTGTATGCGCTAACAATATGTTAAGGTGACTTTTAAGTGTTACTAATACTTATTTGGTACAGTTGCTGTGAAAACTAACTCCATAATTGAATAAAAAATGAAATGGCTGGTGCTCTCATATTATGAAAGTTGATTACTGACAAATTTTAATGAGGATACTTCCACGAAAATCTGATGGATGCTTGAGGTTTCTGAGTGGCAGAACTTAATAGCGAACTTGTCCCCTTCGATTGTGACAACCTTACTTCCCCTAGTGTGGTCTCTACACCATCAGTTCAGCTCTACCCACATATCGTAATTCTTACTACCAATACCAAAAAATCATTTATTACCCAGGCCTTTATTGCCCATGCCGAATGACCAGGTAAAACAGAGTGTTCTCTGAAGCGAAGGTTTGCTGATATGGAACTGATTTTTGCAACCGAGGATTTCAAGTTAAACGCAATCAGCTATCCCGGGTTTCCAATCCTGCTGGATCAAAATATGGAGTTCATAGAGGAAACGCATCAATTTCTTCTTCATGAATGTATCAAACGAGGTCGTGTTCAAAGCCCTCGTAGCTGGGCTGTTTATGGGCAGTCCTTATATGACTATTTCGGTTTTTTAGAAGGTAATAGATTCGACTGGAGAGAGTTTAATTATCATCGTAACCACACTATTTTGGCTGCATATCGTGACTGGTCATTAGGTGAGCTTGGACTGAATGCATCGACTGTCAATAGCCGGTTGAGGGTCATCATCCGGTTTTATATCTTTGCTGTAAAGCAGGGGTGGATTGATTCACTGCCTTATGACATGGATACAATTCGGGTGCGTCAGTCGAGAGGATTTCTTGCTCACACGGATGCTTCAGGTGGTCTTAAAATATCTCCCGACGTTATGCTTAAGACGCAGCCTACGGAAATACGAGTATTGTCTCGACAACAAGTGAAGGTACTTCTGAAGAGCATCAAAAACCCCACTCTTCTCTTAATTACGCGTTTGGCTCTGGTGACTGGTATGCGAAAAGAAGAGTTGGCGACATTCCCAGTGTCTTATGTAATTGAAACAGCTCAACATGAGATTTTCAAAGAGTTCGTTCGGGTGAAATTAGATCCCAAAACCATGAAAACAAAAGGTGGTAAAGGACGTGGTATTGATATACCGATTCGCATGATGGAAGACCTTCGTCAGTACGTGATTCACCGTCGAAGCGCTCTGGAGATTCTCAGTGGGCAAATGCAGCAGTCTTTATTTCTCAATAAACAAGGTCAACCTTGGGCAGATGGTGGCCGAGGATTGAACAACCTGTATAGGCGTTTAGGTCTTCCATTCAAAGTAACTCCGCACATACTCCGACATACGTATGCAACTCATACGCTATATGGGTTACGTGAGCGGCAAAGCCGTTTTGATCCGTTGCTCTACGTCCGCGATCGACTTGGTCATAGCTCGGTCAGCACAACAGAAAAATATCTGCACCTGCTATCAGAGGTTGAAGATGATCTTATGACGAACTACCAGCGGGAAATTGACGCTCTTTTTACGTAAATGTGGACAATGTAAATGCGAAAGAAGCAGTTCAAGCCTACTTTTAATGAAACCGTGGTTCAGCCAATCTATGACCATGTGACAAGCAATAACAATACTCTGGAGAAGCGCCCAGCGCAGACTTTAATTGAATTTGGAGAAAGTACAGTCAGTTTGCGCTACTTTGACTTTGCCCTGTTTTACGAAAAGGGTTGTGACGACATAGTATCGGCGTGCCAGCAGGTGATTGAAAGCATGGTGATAGCGAGCCGAAAAACGCATGGACAAACCCTTTCGATGACGAGCATTATCTCCTACTGCAATCGCGGTATGGCAACCTTCTTGCCTTTCTGTGCTGCATGGTCTCATGCTCTTAAACGCGATCTCACATTGGAAGATATAAAGCGTAATCTCATCCAAAAATTTATTATACATTTAGGCAGTACAGAGCTCAGTGTGACGTCGCAGAAAAACACCTACACATTGACTAAATCCGTTCTGATGGCACTGAGTCGTCAAAATCTTATATCACCTGATATTTTCCCTGCTAATCCATATCCAAAAATTAATCATCAAAAAAAGGGAGAACGAGCGCTGTCAAAAAGTGAGCGGGCGCAGGTTTTCAAAGCACTCGGATCTGAACTGCAATATATTGCCAGTGGAGAAGGCTCAATGTCATTTTATGAGCTTGGCATATGCGCGTTTGCAATTGCTGCGCGGACGGGGTTGAATCCTACCCCACTGCTAGAGTTACCTATTGACTGTCTTCAACAACATCCATTGAAACCGTCACACCGTCTTCTGGTCAGTTTCAAACGCCGTGGTAAAAATACCCATATCCAGAGCATTCGTAAAAGCGAGACCTTAGAGTTCATAGTGCCTGTCAAGGCGACTCAGGTTTCTGTAATTATCGATCTGGTACTAACACGCAACAAAGAAATTCGTAAGCAGAGTAAATATTCTCAATTTTTGTTTGTAGGTAAAAGTCGTGGAGGAAGTTCTCGTGGAGAGAGCCGGCGACTTACTAACAGACTTCTGAGCTTAGCCGCCGATGAACTAATGAATAAATACAAATTGGAAGACGATGATGGAAATCCTATCAATTTGAATGTGATGCGCTTGAGGAAAACTTTTGCAAATCACATTTGGGAACTCTCAGGCCAAGATCCATTTGTTAGTGCCACAGTGTTAGGGCATGGCATGCGTGCACACAATGATCACTATCTGGAAGCCCCGCTAGAAGCAGAGAAGCATTGGAATTTTATGGGCCAGGTCCTCGTTGAGTCTCTTTTACAGGCTGGCAATGCAACTGAGGTGGTTAAAGAGAATACCCCCGTGGCGGGATGTAGCGACAACCTGAATGGAGACCGCGCCCCCAAAAATGGTAGTCACTGTACTAGCTTCTTAAACTGTTTTATCTGTAAGAACTTCGTGGTGACAGGTGATGATCTGTATCGAGTCTATTCGCTTTACTGGTTACTTGTTCGTGAGCGTGAGCGGATTGGAGTGCATAACTGGAGTCGATATTATGCACATATTATCAGGATTGTTGATCGGCAGATTGCTCCACAATTTGACGAAACGGAAGTTTTACAGGCTCGTGTAGATGCTAAGAATACTCCTCATCCATTCTGGCGAGATCCTCAGATGCTGCAGTTTGGCCTATGACGTTAGACGAAGCAAGAATTCATTGTGAAGTAACAGACTTCCTCCAGCGAGCAGACAAAGATGAGCCTGACGCTAACATGGTAGTTACTGCGAGGAGCCTAGAAGATGGGAGTCACATCCCGCTGAGCTGTTTTGGAAGCAATATCTGGGTGCTTCCTAATGCACTGTTTCCCCACTACGCTGCAGATCACGAAAAGAGGATGAATTTCGATAGAGTCCCTCTAATTTTCCAGCGTATTTTGAAAATTATGGTGCTCCGTTTTTACTTCTATGGATTAGAAGGTAGTGTTCGCCCAAGAGGGAGTACTGTTATACAGTTTTTCTCTAATGCGAGCGTATTCCTCCGGTTCCTTGAGCAGCAAGGTTTTGACCGTCTCGACAGAGTGAATACACTGCTGACTAGCCAGTATGTGGAAACCTGTCGCTCCAAAATCAACTCCCAATCAGGCAAGCACTTGAGCGCAACTACTTTATCCAGAAGGTTTTCGGCACTTGAGATGATTCATCAACTCAGCCGCCACAGCTTTGACGTAATGGCTCATCCTTGGCCGGAATCGTCTGCTGCTTTACATTCTGGAGTTCTCGACGAAAACAGGTGGATGGGAAAGACCCTCATTATCCCTGATGAAGTTCTATCAAACTTGTTCAGCCAAGCTTATAACTGGATAGAAAATGCAGAAGAATTACTCGAGCATCGTAATGCTGCACATCAATGGCAGCAGGTAGGATTGTTTTCCACAAATCTTAATATCAAACTTGCTCAGCGAGGCTATGGGGGTGGTCTTCAATCCCTTAATAAGGATATTGCCAGGCTTCTGGATGCATGCATGTTAATAATACTCATTACCAGCGGTATCCGTCTTAGTGAGTTAGCCAGCTTACGGTCTGGGTGTGCCTCCACCACAGTTGGTGATGATGGCGAACGCTATCACTGGATCAATGGTTATAGTGACAAAACTCATGAAGGGGAAACCAGTTGGCTTGTTCCGGCGATTGCGCATACTGCAATTAATCTAGCTGAGCGAATAACTAAGCCACTGACAGAGGTGGTTAAGGCCGAAATATATAGGCTTTGTGAGCATAACAAGCATTGCCCTGAATTGTCTGTGTTGAAGCAACATCAAGATATTCTGTTACTTGGGCACTCACACAAATACGATCGTATCAAAACTCTTTCCGGAGCAGGCATTCGAAGCAGACTAAACAAATTTGCCGAAATACACGGAATCGACTGGCGTTTTACGCCTCATCAGTTCAGGCGCACTTTTGCCGTTTATGCCGCTCACTCAGCGTATGGCGATTTGCGCTATTTGAGAGAGCATTTCAAACACTGGAGCCTCGACATGACTGCGCTTTATGCCGTTAACGAGCACCAGGATGCTGAAATTTATGATGAAATACTTGCTTCCGTGCGAAACATTAAAATCGATGTTTTAGATCATTGGCTGAATCAGGATACCCCAATCAGTGGAGGTATGGCTGAGCCAATCAAAAACTTCCGTAATCATCAGGAAGTGCTCACAACTTATAGTGGGCGACGAGAAATGGCAGAGAAACTTTCCGGGCAAATCTCAATCCGAAGTACAGGCGTTGCGTGGTGTACGGCCGATTTCAGCGGTTGTAATGGCGGCCAAAGCGTCGATACAACACGTTGCGCGGATTGCAAACAATCAGTTATCGACGATACGAGACAGACCATATGGGAAAGCATCTATGCGCAACAGGTGGAATTACGTCAGATAGATGATATTGGCCCATCCGGGCAGGAACGGGTTGAGCGTGACATCAATCGCTGTAAAAAAGTGCTCTCTGATTTAGGCGCTGACCCCGAGAGGTTAAGCCGCCATGGCTGAGTCATCTAGAGGAGAACAAACCCGAAATATCATACGCCAGGCAATTACTCGCATTGAAAAAGGTCGCCCTAAAGTTGTGATCAAAGAGCGCAAAATGTCTGTTGCTGCCGTGGCAGAGGAAGCAGGAGTAAGTCGAGCAACCATTCATAACAACTATCCAGATATGGCAGACCGTATCCGGACAATACTAGGTAAACAAAATCGCATACAACGCAATAAAAAAC
>CEQZ01005978.1_pt1 | contig 47843 bp, 48 predicted proteins | sample 530941 | NCBI WGS metagenome assembly CEQZ01 (sample SAMEA2621107, study PRJEB7988) | marine metagenome | biome: marine biome (ENVO:00000447); feature: mesopelagic zone (ENVO:00000213); material: "saline water (ENVO:00002010), including plankton (ENVO:xxxxxxxx)" | depth 800 m | reverse complement strand
GTAATGATTGCTCCTTCGGAGCCGTCGATTTCATTGCGTTCTTACTCCGCCAATAATTCTAAAGGTCGGTGTATTTTGGAGGTTGTTCGAGAGAATGAAATTAATAAAGGATACAGTCATCTCGCGGCGTATGCCCGAGATCTGGATTGGAATAAAAGTATATAACCTTAATAACGATCCGGATTCCTGCCTTCGCAGGAATGACCAAATCCGTTGTTTAAAATTTTTAATGTCGAGATACTAAACAGAAGCTTGGAATAGTAAAAATCCTCCTTTGAAGGAGGTGTCCGCCGACTGGCGGACGGAGGATGTTGTGCGGTTTACTAGCTTAGAAGCTGCACAACATCCCTCTGATCTCACACACGTGTTCGATCGGTCTCCCTTCGAAGGGAGATTTAGAATATTCGCATTAATTTTCTGATCCACTCTTGTTTTTTCTCTAACATCAGGGAGAGAGACTTAAATTAATTTAGATATTATTCAAAGTCACATCCCCAACCCCTTTGTGTTCTCTGTGGTTCAAACAATTCCCTGCCTTTCCTGACCCACCCTTGTTCCCTCCCTAACATAAGGGAGGGAGACTTTATAACTCCACTCAGATATTAATTACAGCGTCCCCTTCTCTTGTTTAAGGGAAGGGGACAGGGATGGGTTCGTCTTAGTACTTGTTTTAGTTTACTCTTTTACTATCTTAAGTTGATTTTATACGACGATATTATGAGACATTCTCTTAGTAATTAAAAATAGATCAGGTGATTAGGCTGTATTATGATGGATTCCGGAATTTTATACGACGTCCAATAATAAAAGCCTTTTCGCATATTAATATGTTAGCTGTTCTAATCTAAAAATATGCTTCATCTTTTAATTGATACTTCTGTTTTAAGACAGGATCCCCAAAGAAAGTCAGCATCTTTCTTGGTGATTAATCGCTTAGGTAATCTTGGTGAATTGATTACTCATATACCTTATGTCGTACAACGAGAGTTTTTAAGCCAGCGTGAAAATGAATATGTGAATCCAATTATTAAAGCAAAAAAAGAACTTATCAAAGTTTCTAATAAACCAGTTTATGATGAATTATCTGAAAGCCTCAAAAAAGAGGCTGAAAATATTGATGAAAAAATAGAAGAGGTTAAGAACTGGGTTCAGAAAGAATTTGATTATTGGTGTGGGCATATTGGCGCTGAAGTTTATCAAGTATCGAAACATCATGGGGTAAATGTATTAGATGCATATTTCTCTGGAGAACCACCATTCAAGCAAATCAAAAATAGAGCTGATTTTCCAGACGCTTTTATCTTTGAATCAGTTAAAGACATTGCAAGTTCGGTAAAACAATTAAATGTAGTTATACCCGATAAAAAGCTTCGTGAAACCTGTGAAAAAATTGAAAATATTATTGCCTTTGAGAACTTAGATGATTTTACTAAATCCAAACAATGTAAGGCCGTCCTACTAGATGCTGATGCTTCTACACATTTTGATATAATTGTTTCTGAGTTACAAAAACATTCTCAAAAAGTTGAAAAACAAGCAGAGAAAATAATATTCGATTCTTTACTAGGTGAAACCTTCTCAGACGATTCAATACTTGACGACAATCATGAAGCTTCAATTTCTATGTTTGATGTTCCGAGAGGTGCTGGATTGTTATGGGATGATATTGAGTATTATGGTCAAGGCATTATTTCAATTCCATTTCATTTTGAAATGGAAGCACTCGCAGATTATTACATTTTCAAATCTGACTGGTACTCATTGGACGATGAATTAGCTAAATCAATTTGTGTCTCTGAATATGATAACAAGCATTATTTTGAAGCAGAAGAAGAATTCAATCTACTAATTGAAGGAGCTATCTCATTAACTGTTGATCTTAGTGTAGCAGATGAAGAGAAAAACTTTAAAGAAGAAATTTCTAAAATTATACAAACAATAAAAGTTGAGGCTTCAGAAATTGATGAAATCTCAGTTATTCGGTGAAAAATATGGGAGAAATTTATTGTAGTATTATTGACTTTATTTCTAGAAATGAAGGTGAACTTGTAGGATCATTTTTAGGAGCTTTTTTGGCAGCCCTAGTTGCATACTATTCAGCCAGAAAGGGGCATTTGTATTCTGTCCAAAGAAATAAAGAAGAACTAGATAGAAAAAGAATTGAACAGGAAAATAAGTATTGTTCATTACTTCATTCAATAATTGTTGAATTAAGTTGGCATAAAGACATTAATTCTATGGTACTTTCCCAAGTTGAAGGTATTCGAGAAAAGTCAAAGGTTGCTGGAAAAATGATCATTGATGAACCAACAACTTTTATTAAAATCGATTTTCTTAGAAAATTAAGAGATACATTTCCCGAGTTTGAGTTTTCGAATCATGTAATACCAACTCATCTCCAGTTATACATAAATAAAGCTGAAATAATTAATAGAAGCCTGAAACTTAATGTAATAGATGAGACTGTCAAAAGATTTGATGAACCTGAAAATTTTGCAAAAGCTGTAGATTTATATTTTAATCAGCTTGTTAAAGATTTTCAGACCTTAGAAGAAGCCCTATCATTGAACTTAAAGTTCTCTCTCGAAGAGGTAAACAAGTACCCGAATGCTGAGGTGCATAAATATTACAATCATTTAGAAAAAACAGAAGAAGAGTTAAAACCACATTTACCGCGAGTTGAATTAAATAATAAACTCAAAACTAAAAAGTGAATAGAAAAGAATTCATTCAAAATTGTATTGCTGGTCTAGCAACAATTGGTTTAATGCCGACCAAATACTTCACGGATAGAATTTTAGACTACGATGAGTTTCAAAATAGATGGGATTTATTTATTGATACACCAACTCAAGAAAATGCATTATATCTCTACAACATCATACCTAGCTATAATTTCTTTGAACGAGAAAAACAGTTGAGAGTTACAAGTCGAATAGATTGTGATTTACATACACTAGATAATTACATACAGGCAAATAATTACTATGCCGTGAAAGCATCTTTTGGGCTTTACGCAATTATTGTAAATGGCTCTGTGTGTTCAAGTTTAAACATCATAAATGGTAAATACCTTCATGTAAATCCTGAAAATTTTTTGAATGAACTAAAAAATCATAGACACCTAATCCGTTTTTCTAAAATACTAGGTAACTATGGCTTAGACTTTGTAGATAGGTTTAAAGCACAGAATGTTGAAACAAAGAAAAGAATTATATCTCTTGAATCAGTATCTAATGAAAGGCTTGCCCTAATACAGAGTGAATGCATAGCAATTTTAAAAGAAAAAATTATTACTAATCCAGCTATACTTAGACAAAGTATTGATTAATACCAGCCAGCTAACAAACGTTTCAAGCGGGCTCCCCGAATGCTCGGGGCAGGCTGGTTCGAAACTTTAATAACTAAAACTCGACTCGCCGCTTAAACGCGGGGTCGTTATACACCATACAAGAATGAGATTCCAATTTCTGCTCATATTATTTTTGTTAATAAGCTGTAGTACTTGGAAGGAATCTTTAGTTCAATTTGGAAGCAAAGAGGATGCAATTGAAAATTCGATTCTCGATTTCACCCACTCAAAATTATTTAATTCAGATTCAGTTTTTTATGTAATTGTAGAAGATACGTTACATAGTATTAAGCGTGAATATGAGCATGAATATTCATATAGATTGGTTCCAGATGAACCATACAATCACTTAATTGGCATTACAATTATTGGTGATCATTTAAACACTTATTATGCTGAAGAATTCGAAGAGGAAGATTCAAGAGTCCCAACTAATTATTCGATTGTTGATGGAAAGTTATTTCTTTGGTGGGATGATAATCGGGAATTATCAGAAGATGTAATTGATCAGCTTTATAAGTTCAATTTAGTAGTAAGTATGGATGAAGCCATGTTTGTTACAAATCATGAAAAAGCAGCCAAATACTACCTCTGCAGAAATAGAATATCTCGCTATAAAAAAGTCGTTAATAAATCAGCTATTGGATCTGATATTCCTAAACTTAATTGCCCTTAAAAATGGTGTATAACAAACGTTTTAAGTCGGACTCCCCGAATGCTCGGGGCAGGCTGGTTCGAAACTTTGTTAATTTTTACTCGACTGGTCTCTAACTAAATTATTACTAAATGAATTTTCTTCTACGGCTTAAACACTGGAAACTTTTCCTCCTTGTTTTCGGATTTCCCGCTCTTTCCTTCCCGGCTACACTTATTGGCTTGCTTATGAATAGTGACCCTGTTTACTACATCGGTCTAATTGGTTCGTCAAGTGCATGGGTCTTTTTGGTTTTTTGGTTAAAAGAATCCGGAAATTATTTGTACGAACAGTTAGATACTGATCTGACCATCGGTTCCAAGCAAAAATTGTTTAATTTCAATTTATACTTCGTTCTATTTTATTCTACACTTCTTATCCTTTACATCATGGTTCCGGAAAATGATACATTCAATAATGTATATTCATTTGCCATTTTCCCCATGCACCTCTACTCAATGTATTCTCTGTTTTATGCCATCTATTTTGTATCGAAACATCTATCAATGACAGAGGGCAAGCGCGGAAAATTCGAAGACTTTCTTGGGTATTTTTTTATGCTTTGGTTCTACCCAATCGGAATTTGGACAATTCAACCAAAAATCAATCAACTAATAAACCGTTAATCTAACATCTTCAAAGGCTTGTTCCCGCCAGACTCATTAACATAAGGGAGAGACTATTTTTGTTAATTCAGATTTCCATCCCTGAACTAACTTTACTAAACTGCTATCAAATTAACTTTAAGAAGAGCCTCCAATATCAATATGGTTAATATCTCTGTAGATGGTAAAAACATCAATGCGAATACTTTCGTGATTCCGCCAATGGGTTTAAGTTCTTCAAAAAGTCACATGAACCAACATGCCTTTACTTGTGAAATTCCGAAATCTATAATTATTGAACTCATGAGCTCAGAATACAAACAGTGGGTATCGGAATCTAAAGATGATGACGTTCGCTATGATGAACCTCAAGATGAATTAGGCCAAGCAGGATATCCTGATATTGATCTGGTTTTGGAAAATAAGGTACTTACGAAACTAACCTTCGGTGATTATCTTGTTCGAGAGCTATTGGAAAAACTGATAGAGAATAATAAGCCAAATCATTTCAAATTCTGGTTTGATGAGATAACTGATTGCTCCATAAATCAAGACTTAGTTATTTTTGAAGGAGTTTGCTACAGTAAATAGAAGTAGCGGTACCCGCGACCCTTAACTCTGAATTGCATTCTTATCCCGAGTCTTTTGGCTTACCCGAAGCAGAGCTTCCAATTTGCATTCCGAACGGGACGTTCGGAATGAGAGGCAAAACCAACTTAATCTCTTAACTCTTCCAGAGTTAAAAATGCCCAAATTTATGAGTAGTCACCGTATTCTACTCTGGAAGAGTTGGTGCGCGGAACATAGCTCACTCATGAGAAATTATTATCAAAGTCCCATCCCCAAACCCCTTTGTGTTCTCTGTGGTTAAAACAATTCCCAGCCTTTCCGGCCCCCCTTGTTCCCTAAGGATGACAAGATCATGGAAATGGAGTCACTTCAACATTGAATATTCCCTGTTCAATATTCAATATTCTAAGCCTCTGCTAAGATCTCCAAAAACCTTGCTGAGGTTTTAATTCCTCTATGGAAATCCTGAAGTGAGAATTTTTCATTTGGGGAATGAATGGCATCACTCGTAATTCCAAAACCCATCAAAATAGATTCCACACCAAGTACTTTTTTGAAATCAGCAACGATCGGAATGGAACCGCCTTCACGGGAAAACAGTACTTCTTTTTCGAACACATCTTCAAAAGCCTGAGCAGCGGCTTTCAATCCGTAAAAAGAAAGGTCGGTTACCGATGGATGTCCACCGTGATGATCCGTTACTTTTACTTTCACCGTATCCGGAGCGATGGAATTAAAATATTCTGTGAATAACTCTGCAATTTCTTTAGGGTGTTGATCCGGCACCAAACGCATACTGATCTTTGCATTCGCTTTAGATGGAAGCACGGTTTTAGCTCCTTCGCTGGTGTATCCGCCCCAAATTCCGTTTACATCAAGAGTGGGACGTGCCGAAGCTCTTTCGTGAGTTGTGTATCCTTTTTCACCATGAACGGCGTCAATATCGAGTGACTTTTTATAAGCTTCTTCATCAAACGGAAGTGCTGCAGATGCTTCTCTTTCTGCATCTGTAAGATCGATCACTTTGTCATAAAAGCCCGGAATCTGAATTCTTCCGTCTTCATCTTTCAATTTGGCGATCATCTCACACAGAACATTCAATGGGTTTTCAACCGCACCGCCGTACACGCCGGAGTGCAGATCCCGGTTTGGTCCAACCACTTCTACTTCCATATAAGCTAAGCCGCGTAATCCGTAAGTGATGGAAGGCATATCTTTTCCAAACATGGAAGTATCTGAGATCAACACCATGTCACATTCCAGCATGTCTTTGTGCTCAGTGATAAACGGAACCAAATTCGGAGAACCGATTTCTTCTTCTCCTTCCAGAATAAATTTCACATTTACAGGAATTTCCTGCCCAGTTTTTCTGAAAGACTCGATCGCTTTTACGTGTGTATACGACTGACCTTTATCATCACTCGCTCCACGAGCATACACATTTCCATCTTTTACTACCGGTTCAAAAGCAGGAGAATCCCACAATTCATCGGGGTCGGATGGTTGCACATCATAATGACCGTACACTAAAACGGTTGGTTTGTCATCATGCGGACAATGCTCGGCATACACAATTGGATTTCCCGGAGTTTCAAATAATTCTACTCTTTCAAGATCAAAAGATTCAAACTGATTCAATAGAAAGTTCGCCGCTTCTTTGATCGCAGGTTTTTTGGAAGAATCGGTACTCACGCTGGGAATGCGAAGCAGGTCGAACAGTTCTTCTTCAAATTTGCTAATGTTTTGATCGATGTACTCTTGTGATTTACTCATGAGTTTTTTGAATTATAAAATTTTGATTCCTTTGGCTTCTATCCAGCCGAATTGTCCGTTTCCTAATCTAATGTAATACCAGTTTTCTTGTGTTGCACTTTTTTTCCGGTCAATGGTAAGGTCATAGCCTTCGTATGCCATACTTATCAGTTCTGCATTCTCAGTTGGAGAAACGGAAACGGTTGATTGATCTGCAATCAGCACAGCTTCATCGTATCTTTGATCCACATAATCTACATAATATGCTAAGGAAATTATAAGTACAGCTACAGTAAAACAGCTAATGATAATATTCTTTTGCTTCGGGAGCTTTATCAGATTAAACCACCCGGCTATGATCAGCAATATAGCCAGACAAACAAAGCAATAACCGATCACGAACAACCCGAACGTACCCGGAGTTATTTTCAGGTGATCTACTGCTCTGTCCCATGGCAATTTGGGAAGTTTTGCAGACTGCCTGCTGAATTGAGAGTTCACAAAATCCAGCGCCCGATCTGCACTTTGCTGAGTTGATTCAAATTTTGAAGCTTGCAAAAAGTAGAACTTTGCTAGTCCCAAAGAATCGATTTGAACAGACGCGATTCCCATATTTAAAAACAGTTCTCCGGAGATAAAGTCATTCTCTTCAATTTGTCGATACCTTTTTAGAGCTTCTCTGTAGTTACCTTTTTCCAGTGAATTATTGGCTTCATCAAAATTAAGTTGCGGTGAAGATTGTCCAAATAATACTCCGGTAAAACTGAGAAGAAATGATAATGCCAATACTTTTTTCACAGAACTTTCCCCAGATCTTTGATCAGTTGTTTAGTTTTGTCCACATCATCTTCTAATCCTTCCTGCGAAATATTTGGTGCATAAGCTATGGTTTCACATTTGTCAAAAATTCTCTTTGCCTCCATTACTACAGAATTATCTACGCTTTTCTTTTGAATCTCCGTAATTAAACTTTGCCCCGAAACCCCTGCAATTGGCAGATTCAGTTTGTCTGCTATAAACTGCGAAAGTGCTTTTTGAATCTTGTGATACCCTTCTTTAATATCGACTGAATTTTTTGCCTCTTCTAATATTTCCATTGCTTTGTCTTTTGCTCTGGTTGATCTGGCAAAACCTGAATCATTATTCAATTTGTCGTTATAGGATTTATATCCAAAGGCTCCCATAAATATCAGAAAAGGCACAAAGACCATCACCCAAATAGAACTTCTTTCTCTCAAATAGGTTTGTGACTTTTGTTTCCATTGTACTAATCCTATCACAGGTTCGATATCAAGCCGCATATCTTCCAATGAAGTTACCGTTGCATTGGGATCTATTTTTGCTTCAAAAGTTAATTCAGGCAAGGTAAAATATTCGTATTCGCCTTTATCCGGATTAAATGCGGCTAATCTTTTTTCAGGGATGGAATATCTGCCATCATTTCTTGCAATTATGATATCGGTAAAAACCTTTGAACCTGCAATTAATCTGTTATCTCGAGTTATAACTGTATTTTCTTGAGGATTATACAACTCCAACGACTCCGGAAAATCATATTCCGGTTTATTTAGGAGTGGCAAATTTCCTGAACCTTTGATCTCTGTTATTATCTCTATGCTTTCACCAACATAAGCCGAATTTGGCTTTATCGTTCTTTCGATCTCAAAATCCCCAACTGCTCCTATATATTCAGCATTTTCAATGGCTGGTGGTCGCCCAACAGTCAAAGTAACCGGCAATGTTTTTAATTCTTTGTTTTCCTGGCCAAAACTAAAGTTGAATGGATCTCTGGCTGTTCTTCTAGTATTTCTAATTCTTACTGTAAGAGTATATGGACTTAGAGTAAGCTCCCCGGCTTTTGTTGGAAACAAAGCGTATTGTAAAAGTCGGGCGCGCTTGTATCTGATCCCATTTATTATAACAGAGGTGGTTCTGGCTTGCGCCGGATTATTTAGTTCTTCTTTCCAAAAGCCTTCTGCTTTCCAGCCCGGCACAGTGTTGTAATTCGATACATCAATTTCGCTTTTAAAATAAAGCACAACATCAGCAACTACTTGCTGACCAACTACCGGATCGGTTGTACTTGGCTCTAATCTTACATAAATGTCGGGTGCTCTTTCTGCGTTTCCGTTATCAATTGTTTTTGGATCCAGTACTTTGAATGCTATCGGTTTTGTAGTAAAATCTTTTCCGTTTACGGTTACTTTTATTGATGGTACCGTGTAGCTCCCCGGCGTTTGAGCAATAAATTGAAAACCATAACTTTGTGTTAAAGATGGCTTCCCATTTACGTAGGTATAATTACTGCCGGATATTGTTCTATTGGGGAGATATCTAAGTCCTGAGATTGATGGAATTTCCGGGCGTTCCAAAGAATTAAGTGCCGTACCCGAAATGGCAATATCAAGTTGTACAGATTCACCTTCAAATATATTGTTTTCAGAAAGTGTTGCCTGTACAGTTACTTCCTGAGCCAACACCATCGAATTGGCAAATAGAGAAATTAATAAGAAAAAAAGTATTGCCAGCTTGTTACCAGTCTTTATCATGCGTAGCACTGTCTTTTGATTTCTTTTTCTTGAAGTCTTTCAACAATTCTTTTTCTTTCTGAGCCAGAGCTTTCAGGATCTTTTCAGCATCTTCTTTACTTATTTCTTTGGAATCAATTTCCTTTCCTTCTTCAGGTTTAGGTTCATTTTCTTCGCTACCCTCGCCTTGTTCCTGTTCCTGCTGCAATTCTTCGTTTTGCTCCTGATTCTCCTGTTGCTGATCCTGGTTTTGTTCCTGCTGATCCTGCTCTTGTTGTTCCTGCTCCTGATTCTGGTTTTGCTGATTTTGTTGCTGCTGTTGCTGCTTTTCTTTCTCTTCTTCCAGCTTTTGTTTCAGCGCATTAAGTTTGGCATCATTCGGGTATTGAAACAGCCCTTCATCAACTATTTTAATAGCCTGATTCAGTTGCGAGTTAATGTACGAATTTGCTCCTCTGTGAAAGAAACTATCGGCATCCTGAGCCTGAACTGTTACAGCGATCAACGCCATTAATAAAATGCTTGAAAAGTATTTCATAATTAGTTGTCTATAGTGCTTACGGTCTTAATTCGTTCCATAAAATCATTGTAGTTAGGCTGAACGGTCTTGTCGTTTGCGGCGGCGCTTTCCATCAAGTTGAATGCTTCCTGATATCTTTGCTCTGCTACCAATTGCTCTGCCCTTTTTTTTATGGCTTTAGCGTACTCTGTTGGAGGTTCTTTCTCCTGATCTTGGTTTTGCTGATCCTGATTTTGCTCATTCTCTTCATCCGAGGCTTTTTTAGCAGCTAATTCATAATTATGTTTTGCTTCATAATCACCCGGATTCAATTTTAAGGAATTTCTGAAATGATGAGCAGCCGGTTTCCAGTCTTCGTTTTCAGCCAGAATGGTTCCAATGTTGTATTGCGCAAGAGCTTTATCCTCATCCGTTTTTGCGTATTCCTGAGAATTCAGATATGCCTCAATTGCGTCTTCTACTTTACCTTGCTTTGCCAATGCATTACCAAGATTGAAATACAGCTTCGCATTTTCCGGATCTTCTTCCAAAGCTAATCGGAATAGAGAATCTGCTAAAGCATAATTACCTTCGTTGTACGCTTTGTTTGCTTCTCTTCCATCCCCGGAAGCAACAAAAAGAAATCCAATAAATATGTAAAGCACCGTTTTTATCATTCTTTATTCCATGTTTTCAGCAACTTGTATTGTTTCTTCATCCATCAACATATTGGTGAACACATTGGTCACGTCATCATTGTCTTCAAACTTATCCATCATTTTTAAATTTGAAAGAGCCGTTTCAGCATCTACTTTGGTTTCTGTAGTTGCTTCTCGAACCAACTCAGCTGACTCGATTTTATTTCCTCCATCTTCTAATGCTTTTCGAACATTAAAAAGTTCTTCACGAGTGGTATACACAACGAAAAACTCATCTTCTGATTGTATATCATCTGCACCCGCTTCAATAGCTTCCAGCATAAACTCCTCTTCGTCCTTTCCCTCTGCTAAAACTCTTATCATTCCTTTTTGCTCAAACAGGAAACTCACAGAACCATTCGTACCCATATTCCCACCATGCTTAGTAAAAATATGACGAATATCTGCTACAGAGCGAGTATTATTATCTGTGGTTACCTCAACAAAATAGGCGATCCCACCCGGTCCATAACCTTCAAAAGTAACTTCTTCATAAGTAGCGGCGTCATCCCCCTCTCCCGTTCCACGCTTTATGGCGCGCTCCATATTATCTTTGGGAAGATTTACAGCTTTGGCATTATCGATTGCAAGTGATAAACGCGGATTCCCGGTCGGATCTCCACCTCCTTCACGAGCGGCTACCGTTAACTCCTTGATCACTTTAGTAAAAACTTTAGATCGTTTGGAGTCTTCCTTTGCTTTCTTATGGCGAATATTCGCCCATTTAGAATGTCCTGCCATTATATAACTTCAATTATGTTACTTATTCAAGGCTGTAAATATACATAATACTGCATAGTCATTGTAAACTTTTTATGAAACCAATCTGTTAAAGGTTGTGTTAGAAATTCTGAAAACGGGTATTATTATTTACCTTCAAAAAATAAAAGAATACACATGAATATTGGCATTGTTTGTTACCCTACCTTTGGTGGAAGCGGAGTAGTTGCTACTGAATTAGCTAAGGTGCTGGCCTCAAAAGGTCATAAAATCCATATGATGAGTTATGCTAAACCGGCTAGATTAGAAACGCTTGACTCCAATATTTTTTACCATGAGGTAGCAATAAATGCGTATCCATTGTTTGAATATCCGCCGTATGCGCTGGCTTTAGCTTCTCAAATGGTAAACTTGATCGAATATGAGAACCTTGATCTTCTTCACGTTCATTATGCACTTCCTCATGCAACAAGTGCCTATTTAGCCAAGCAAATAATGGCGGAAAAAGGAATCCATGTTCCGGTTGTTACTACTTTACATGGAACAGATATCACCTTAGTAGGAAGTGATCCCAGCTATAAACACGTAGTAGAGTTTTCAATAAATAAAAGTGACGGAGTTACTGCTGTTTCTGATTATCTGAGAAGAGAAACCTGTGAACGTTTTGAAATTAAAACCGATATCGAAGTAATTCCCAATTTTATAGACCTGGAGAGGTTTCAAAAATCCAACAAAAGTCATTTCAAAAGAGCTATTTGCCCTGATGGAGAAAAGGTAGTTGTTCATGTATCTAATTTCCGAAAAGTTAAGCGCGTCCCTGAAGTTGTTACTGTATTTGACAGAATCCTTAAACACGGCATACCTGCAAAACTTTTATTAGTTGGCGACGGCCCTGAACGACAGAGAACTGAGCAACAATGTCGAGATCTTGGGATCTGTGATCATGTACGGTTTTTAGGCAAACTCGATCAGGTAGAAGAAGTGCTTTCCATAGCAGACCTGTTTTTGATTCCTTCAGGTTCAGAAACTTTTGGGCTAGCAGCTTTAGAAGCAATGAGTTGCTCGGTACCTGTAATTAGTTCAAACATAGGCGGATTACCAGAGGTAAATGTTCAGGGAGAAACCGGTTTTCTTTGTGATCTCGATGATATTGATTGCATGGCAGAAAATGCGGTGGAAATACTAACTAATCCCGAACTTCATGATCGAATGAGCAAAAATGCACGTAAACGAGCCGAACTGTTTAATCAGGATCTGGTAGTAAATCAGTATGAAGAGTATTACAAAGCTGTAAAAAATAAACTACTAAACACTAACTAAACGCATTCTCTGTAGTATTTTTTGTTAGTGTTTACTTAATAAGCGTAAATTTCTTTGTCTGTGTTGAACTTGATGTTCTAAGCCTGTAAAAGTACACTCCGCTTGACAGATTATCAGCACGAAACTTTACCGAATGATTTCCCGCACCAAACACCTCACTTGTTATAGTTTCTACTAATTGACCTGTGATATTGAAAATTTCGAGTGTCACTTTATCCTGTTTATCCAGTCCGAAAGAAATTGTTGTACTTGGGTTAAAAGGATTCGGGTAATTTTGATACAACGTTACATTTCGAGGGATTTCTGAATTATCACCTGCACTTAGGATAATTCCATTTGTAGCTCCCGGTGTAGGCTCGCTCCTGAACACAAAAGAACTAGCTCCATCTCCATTTCTTGCGTACGATACATCCGTGGTCTGTTCACCAAATGTAAGCGTGTTCACAGCTTCAAAATTATTTCCATTCTTTTTATATAACCCCAGATCTTCTCCACTCTTATTCAAATTGAAAGAAGCGTGCATAGGCCCTTCCTTTTCATCATCATCTGCCCAAACAATTAAAAATCCTTCTTTCGTAATTGTTGTATCCGGGAATGCCCATTTACCGGGATTAGCCAGGTCATCTGTGAGAAAATACCCGCTTAAAGAGATCTCATCTGCTGTATTATTAAAAATCTCAACCCAATCCGGATAAGAACCTGATTCATCCTGAATGGTTGAACTGTTACTTGCCATTATTTCATTGATAACAAGATCAGAAGCAACATCCGAATTTTCCTGTACTATTTTCTTTGCCGGGTTTTGTGGATACCGGCTTGTTTTTCCTTGCCGATCCTGAGCCAACACAAAAAAGTTTATATCACCTGAATAAGACGCTATTTCTTTAGCTCCTGTATAAATTCCATCTCCGGCAGTTTTGTCAAAGCCTTCTCCATCATCTCTAAGCTCGAATGGATTCAGTATTTCGATGATATCCAATTTAGCGCTTACAATATTCAGATCATGATCATTTACTGTAGCTTCAACAATAATGGTTTTATTTCCACTATCTGTAAGAAGCTTTGAAGAAGACGAATGTATAATCGGATAGATATTATTAAGCTGAAGCTGGCTCAAAGCTGAATTGGTTCTTTGAGTAATGAAGGGTTTCAAACCATACGGAACATGCCCACCTAAAGCTTGAGTGAAAGACTTATCATAATCTTCAAAATCTAGCGCCGGCCAGTCTTTTGTTCTAAACGTGTCGGCTTCAGCTGATGTTTGAACCAAAGCCTTTAATCGGTCGATCTTTGGAAATAGGCTGTCCTCATTAAAAGCAACTTCAATAGTTTCATTTAGGTAATAACTGAACCAATCTTTGAATTTTTGGACTCCTAAAAGACGGTTTGTCAATGGCCTGGATTCATTCTGGTTTCCCCAGTTATAAATATTTCTAACTCCCCAATCTATGCCAAAGAAATCGACTCCAAGTGTATTGTCATAATCATAAGGTATTACTACAAACCGTCCATCTTCAGGCGAGTGGTATAAATAGAAGTTATTCTTGTTGAATGAGTAGTTATCCCAATTACCTGTCAACACATCAATGGCCATCCATCTAAGAGTAGCATCTACATCCAAATAATCATGAACTTGTTCCTCAAAATCCTGATCGTTTGAGTTGTTTAAGAATTCAATAAAAGAAGCTAATCCGGAATAATCATTTTCTTCTTCGTTTGTTTTAAGATCATAAGGTCTTCTGCCAAATTCTTCATAACCACTATAATCATCAGAATTTGGTCCCCGATAACTTAGATCGGCGGGATAGAGGCATTTATATAAGTTGCCGGAATCACCATCAAATTCTTTTTTCAGAAATTCATTATCAATGTGCTCTACATTTAGGTACAAACCATAAAATACATCGTTGATGTAGAAGGCTACATGATTAGATCTGGGAGCTTTAACTTCCATCTTTTCGAAAATATCCCAACTTAATTTAGCTCTCAATATCGTAGGATCGTTATGCTCTCCGTTAATATTCATTTTATCCAATCCACGATATTCTCTACCGTCAATAAATGTATCGAAGGATACTTTGAATGATTTCTTCTGAGAAGCTCTGGAAGTGTTTCCCCTCAATCTGAAACCGACACTATCCACTACTTCAGTTTCCCCATTCTTTGTAATGCTGAAAGAGGCAATAAATTCATGATCGCTTTGCTGGTTTTCATCATCTAAAATCTCAGCGAGTGAATCGGGATCAATCGTAATTCTTACTTCCGGCAAGGTTGAATCATCAAAAAGCCATTTAGAACCTGATTGACTTAATGCTGCAGTTGAGCAGAAAATAGAAAAGCATACAATTGTCAGTAATTGTTTCATAAAAATAGGTTGCATAAAAAAAGGAGCCCTTTTGAGCTCCTTTAAAGTAGTAAAAATTTCTAATTACTTAGTAGTAATTGGAATTGCTGTCATTGTCTTCCCCCATTGGAGATTCAAATGAGCTTTCGTGTCTGAAAGAGTATCAAAATAGATTGTGAATCTTTCAAAACTTGAAGCACCTTCGGTTGTAACTGCAGCTGGTACTCTTACAACATCCTGCGACTCGTCATACTGAGTTCCCCAACTAAGCTTACTATTCAGTATAAACGTCCAGTTTTCTCCGGGAATAGTGTACAATGAATATGTTCCTGCCTTAACTTCTTTTCCACCAAACATTACATCTTCAGAAAAAGTAATTACAGTTGATTCATTAGCTCCTGTTCTCCAAACCTGACCGGGCTTAGCCAGAGTAGCTAAACTTCTTCCTTTAAGTCCGGGGCGTCCATAAGTAATAGAAACTGTGGTAGATCCAATGTCTTGACTTACTGCTGCATTAGGGCTGGGACGATTACCTTTTCCTCTTTCCTGAGCAAATGTTAGTTCTGATGAAAGAAGCACAGCAAATACTGCAAGCGCTCCCAATTTTAATAAAGCTTTCATTTCAGTAGTATTAAGTTGTTTGATTAGTTATCCGGGAATAAATTTTTATCGATACCCGGTATTATTTTTAAAGCATTTTTGTAATACACTTTTTTCAACACATTATCCGGAAGATTCAATCCATACATTTTCCAAAAAGCATGTCTCTTTCTGAAATAGTCGAAATATTCATCCTCGCTTTCCAATACTCTGAAATAAGTGTAGTACTCTTCGGGTCTATATGTATCTTTTCCGAATAGCAATCGGTCCTGATATTTAATAAAAAACTCTTTGGCAAATCTGGGTTGACGTCCTAACTCTGCTATAACTGCAGCGATTTCAGTGTATACATTTGGAAATTCATCGAGATGCCGCCCAAGCCTTTCCAAGTCATTCGCCATCCACCCTAAATGTGCATTTATAAAATTCGTTTGCGGATGTTTTCTGAATACATTCCATTGCTCTGCCATTACAATTTCCCAACTTGGAAATCTGGTTGTATCTCCTCTGTGCCTATCCGGGAAGTTTTTCATTTCCAACCAGCGTTCATTTTTCTCATCAATAGGTGCCCAGAATACCGCCGGTTCTCCAGTGTGTATCAATACCGGAATTCCAAGCTCTCCGGCCTTCGCCCAAACGGGGTCGATTCTAGGGTCATCGGTTTGTACGCGGTTGCCATTAGAATCCAAAACTGTGAGCCCAAGATTTTTAAATATCTTTATCCCTCTAGCGCCGTTGTCATAATCAACCTGAAGTTGGTTTACAGCTTTTTCTGTCCATCCTTCTTCATCTATTCCGCTAAAGTCAATATTTGCGAATACAATAAACCTGTTCAATCCGCTTGCTGTGATGTTATCTGATATTGCTTTCAACTGTTCTCCCGAACGCCCACTTAAATTCACAATCACTTTCATATTCAGGTCTTCCATTTCAGAAGCTAGCTGCTTGAGGTCCTGGGTTGCCATTCTCCAATGATGACTATGAACATCTATGAAAGGAAATTTTGCTTTAGTAATTTTCTCTCCGGGAACCACTAAGGTAGAAATAGGATCGTACTCCTCGAAAGTCATGGCAGTATCAACATCTTGAGCATTAGTCACGCTGCTCATCAATACTAAACTGAGAATTAGAAATACTGTTGTTTTCATACTTGAAGTATAATTAATGCTGAATTCAGGAATTGTAAAAAATATACGCTCAAAAATTCAACTAAAATATACGATCGAAGCCGTTAACGTTCTTTCAGAAAGAAATTCTTCGTCGTCATAAGTGCTAAAACCCCCATCGCAACTATGAATAATACAGCGGATGCCCAGAATTCCGATCCTATAATACTTTTAAAAGTAGGTTTTAATGCAAGACTGAATTCAGCTATTGCAATCACAAAAAATCCCTGCCAAAGTTTATAAGGTACATCAAATGCTTTTTTAGAATAAAAGTAGATAACCATTGCCATTACAGCATAGCTACATAATGTAGTGTATGCAGATGCTATCATTCCGAAATAGGGCACAAAAATGTAATTTCCTAACACGGTAATCACCGACCCAATAAGAGTTATAAATGCCAAAACTTTTGTTTTGTCTCCGATAAAGATCCCTGCTGAAAAATTGATATACCAACCCTGAAACCAATAAGCCATTAGAAGTGGAGACACAATATTTAGACCAAGCCAATAATCTCTTCCAATTAATGTAGCATCGGTAAATGGAATTTTTATCTGAACTATAAAAGAAATAAACAGCGAAAAGAAAATGAATATAAACGCTGCGCCTAAATTAAAATATCTGAAAGTCTCAGAGAATAGTTTCGGAGCGTCTTCTTCTTCCGATTTTCTCATAAAAAAAGGCTGCCAGGCAAATTTAAATACGGTTACAAAAAGTAACATTACCACAGCTAATTTATATCCTGCCGAATAGATACCAACGATATCTTCTCCGCTATAAACACTACCATCTTTAGCTAAACCGTATAAGGATGTAAGTGTTTCAGAATCCATTTTCTTTAAAAAAATACGATCTATCATTTCATTGATCACATAACCGATTCCGGCAGGAACAAACGGCAAACCAAACACCAGTGCCTTTTTAAGAACTTCCGTATCCCATGAACCTTTCATCATATCAAAAGTCACAAACCACACTAGCACTGCAGTAACAATGGAAGCAAGGATATTACTGATCAGAACCGCCTCAATACCATATTGTAATTCCAGAATTAAATACAGATTCAAGCCAATATTAATAAGTACATTCAGCATTTTAAGAAAAGCAAAAAGTACTGGTCTGCGCCCTAATCTCAGCTCAGCAAAAGGTACGGCCGCCATTGTATCGAATGCCAGAATTCCCAACATCAAAGTAAATAGTGGAAATGGTTCTGCTAATCCTATAATGGGATTAAGTATAGGGTTCAGAAACCAAACTATAGCTACAAGCACTATGGTTGAGCCCAACAAACATAGTTGTAATGTCTTAAAAATATCTTTTGCTTTGCCTCTGTCTTTGGCGTACTTGAAATACGTTGATTCCATTCCATAGGTAAAAACAACATTTAGGAATGCAATGAGGACATAGATCAGGCTGACTATACCATATTCATCGGTATTAAAGACCCCAGTGTAAAACGGAACAAGTAGATAACTTATAAACCGAGTAAAGACGCTGCTTACCCCGTAGATAAGTGTATCGGAAAAAAGTTCTTTAAGCTGTTTCAAGAGTTAATTATTTGACAGATGTTCTATAGCTTGTATACCAAGAATATAGCTATGCTTTCCAAAGCCGGTGATTATTCCGTCCATCACTTCACCAGTTAAAGACTTTTCACGAAAGGATTCACGAGCATGTATATTAGAAATATGAACTTCTACTTTTGGGAACTTAATTGGTTCCAAAGCATCTCTTAAAGCTACCGATGTGTGTGTATAAGCTCCCAGGTTTGTCACTAAACCTTCTGTTCCATCACTCATTGACTCCTGCAGCTTGTTTATGATCTCGCCTTCAATATTACTTTGGAAATAAGAAATTTCATGTTCTTTAAATGACTTTGAAATAAATCCTTGAAGATCTTCCAATGTACCTGTTCCGTAAATTCCTGTATCTCTTGCGCCTAACAGATTTAAATTAGGTCCGTTTATGATCATTATCTTCATAATTCAACCGCATTGCTTATTAATGATGCTAATTCCTTCATTCTGGATTCACTTACTCCTGTTTTTCTCCCTAAACTTACAGGTTGTCCCTCAAAATAAATAGGGATCAAATGAATATGAGCATGAGGTACTTCTAAACCTTCTACAATTAAGCCTGTTCTGATGGTACCAAGTGAACTATCTATGGCCTTTGCAACTTTTTTGGAAAAACTGATTAAACCTTGCAATGTTTCATCAGAAAGATCAAATACATAGTCTACTTCCTTTTTAGGAATAACCAATGTATGCCCTTCTGCAATCGGATTGATATCCAAAAATGAAAAATAGTGTTCATCCTCAGCAATTTTGTAACAAGGAATCTCACCTTCTATAATTTTAGAGAAAATACTCGCCATACTTTTACTTAATCTTTTGAATGCTTATGATGTTTCAATGTAATGTACTGAACTTATAAATGCTCATAATGAAAATATATCCATTACTTCTATTATTTACCTTCTTTGGGTTTACTGTAAATGCACAAGATGAATATTTGAGTGGACCAGTTACAGAAGCTCAAATCAGAGAAGTTAAAATTTTTGATCTATATGCTGAGCGGTACGAACCTGATAAAGAGATCATTTCTAAATTGGCTCAGGTTAAGGATTCAATTCTTATTGATGTTTTTATGGGAATGTGGTGCCATGACAGTAAAAGGGAGATCCCAGCTTTCTTTAAAGTAATGGATTCTGCTAATAATCCTTTTTTTACTGCAAAATATACAGCTCTTGAATACAGGCGCCGAGGACCTAAGGATATTATTGAGGCAAATAATATTAAAAGGACACCTACATTTATAGTTTACCGCAATGGAAAAGAAATTGGAAGGATTATTGAAGAGGTTAATGTAAGTGTAGAATCTGACCTATTTGAGATAATTAATAACTAATACAGAAAAAGTCTAATTATTCATTGATTTAAGATTGTCATAAAGTATATAATCCCGTATCTTTGAAGCCTTTCGCAATTGCGATGGAAGATCCGGTAGCTCAGTTGGTAGAGCAACTGCCTTTTAAGCCGTGGGTCGAGGGTTCGAGTCCCTCCCGGATCACAGTTTAGAGTATTTAAGAATCTCTCTTGACCAGCCCCTTACGATTGATCTCGGAAGGGGTTTTTTGTTAGATATACTTGAAGTCGCGCACAAGCCCTGCTATTATGGCTTCTAATACAGACTTATCATTTAGTAGAAAGTCTTTTTTCTCTTTAGTTAGTTTTTCAGATTTTTCAGAAGCAATCATCTTTTTAATAAAAGATCGATCAACATTGTTAGTCATTATATAGCCTTTTTAAATGAGCGCAAGGTTATTACATTTGTACTTTTGCTTACCCTAGATACACTCTTATTCATTTTCCCAGTTAGCAATCTTTTTAACTCTTCGCATTCCCCATTCTCCACCAGAACAATACAGTAGCGCAGAAACTCTGAATAATTCATTTCTGTCAGATACCTACAGTCCAATTCTTCTTCAGCACTTGTCAGGTGCTCAATTAATAAAGACTCATTTCCTAAATCGCATAGCTCTAAGAGCATTTTAAAAAATTTGGTCTTGTCTGTATCAGAATATGTTTTTTCATGTTTCATACTACTCAGCTTATCGGACACTCTCAGAAAACCTTCAATTCTTTTTAAAAAAAATTTCCTCGAAAAGGAAAAAATTTGATTTTCGCTTCCACATTATGGGTTTAAAAGGGTTTAAAGGCGTGTTTTATTATTAATAAAAATTAATATTAAAATATTTTAATAATTAAAATTTATTAATATTATATGTGTGGAGACAATAAATAAAAAACGCTGGTACAATACGATGGATCTTCAAAACTTAGTTATCGAATACAAAACAAATCCAACATCAAGACTTAAAAAGCTTATAGTAACGGAGTCAATTCCTTTGATTAAAAGCATTGTTGGTAAAATAAATATTCCAAATACACCACTTTGCGGGAGAGAAGATCTGATCAATATTGGAGCAACCGGCCTTTTGCAAGCTCTTGACAATTATACAATCGACAAAGAGGTTAAGTTTAATACCTTCGCTTATTACAGAATAAGAGGAAGTGTAATCGATTATCTAAGATCTATTGATGAATTATCCAGAACTAACAGAGTGCGATATGGTGCGGCTCAAGAGACTATTAGTCAATTGCAGCAAACTTTAGGCAGAACCCCCTTAGATCATGAAGTTGCAAAAGAAATGGATCTTGATCTTCATGACTATGAAAAACTGTTATCTAATGTTCAACAACGCGTTGCACTTTCTCTTGACTCAAGCATGAATTCAAATTCTGACAACTCACTTTCTGACAAAATTGAAGATCAAAACTTTGAATTACCTGACCAGGGCTTGATCAATGAAGAAAATTCGGCTCAACTTGCTCAGGCAATAAAATCTTTATCTGAAAGAGAGCAAGTTATCTTAGCACTTTACTATTATGAAGAGTGTACACTTAAAGAAATCGCGGAAACATTGAGCTTAAGCGAAGCTCGCATCTCTCAAATAATTGGTAAAATGCTGCTTACTTTGAAAATGACTTTAAATGAATTAGCTTTAGTTTAATAAAGGGTAATTAAGGGTCGAATTCTGGCTAGCCTCTTTGCTCCGATCCCTTTAATCTTTAATAAATCTTCAATACTAGAGAATCCTTTATTTTCTAATCTATATTCTATTATTCTTGATGCATAAGTCTTTCCAATTCCCGGAAGCAGCTGTAATGTAGCTTGATCTGCTGTATTTATATTAATAGGATACACTACTTCTATCGCAGACCCAGTTTCGATTTCCTTTGCTCTTAAAACTTTGGTTCCGATTTTTGATTCCTGTTTCCAAATCGCTCTCTTATTATCTTTGGCAATTTTTTCGTAATTCTTAAAGGCTTTTACTGAGTCTTCATTTTGTTTGAAATCTTCAGAATAGATCCCGAAACCATTGATCAGCATTTCCTTATTTAACGAACTGGTCCTTCCGTCTATGTCAATTTCTACATATGCAAAAAATCGGTTATACGCTGAATACGCCTCTCCTCCGTCGTAGTCAAATACACGCACCCTTCTTCCTTCCAGTAAGTTTTTTAAATAACTAGCAGAAGCTCCTGAAAAATAATATGCCGAATCTTCTCCCGCGTAAATTGAAGGTACTTCCACTCCTAAAAGCTGAACAGGGTAGCCAAAACCCGGCACTATTTCTATCTCAAACTCTGCTCCGTCCCTTACCGCATACACTTCATAAAATTTTTCCGAGTCTATTTTAGGCGAGGGTCCAAAACTTTTTCCTTTTGCCCTACTCATTACTCCTTTAAAATTCTGGTAGTATTGATTAGCTATCTCATCAGAAAAAATTATTATTGTGTTTTCATCATTGCTTAATTCGGCATTATTCGAAAAATTATACGACCCGGCTATTATAACAGCTTCATCATCAGGAGTTTCTTCATTTACATCAACAATTATTAACTTACTATGTAGTTTCCTTGTTTCCCGAGCCGGAAGAATGAGTCTGTTCCCCAGTTGAGCTTCGGGGCTTCCCCAAATTGCTCCAGTATTTCGGTATCTGCTGAAGAACCCGGGGTCGATAATCCCCTCTAACTGAATACTTGTATCAATACTTTTATTCCAAATGGCTTTACTAATTGGAATATTCGGAGTAATCGCAAAAGCCTGAAATCTTATATCTGATTGTGTCTCCTGATTTATAACTTCAACGATTCGGTCACTAACACTTGGCTTTGTGCCATCTCTGTTAATTGGAGCAAAGTATATTTCTATCTTAATTCCGTTTACATTAAATACATGTGCCGATACATCTCGTTTGTCTTTATGAAATAAAGCACGATCAGGGTTCGGTTTTTCATTGTCAGAACCCCACATTTGCTCAAACTCTTCTAAGTAAACCGCGGCAACTTCAGCATCTTTAATCACTATGGTATTGTTAGTATTATATGCTCCGGTATACGTCAGGTTAGTTGATCCTGTCCATACATAGTCATCGTTTTTGTTTTCAGAAAGCGCGTCTATTACAGCGAACTTATGATGCATATCAGCTCCATCGTTAACAAGATCATTATCTAGAATCTCTCCATTTGGCAAATATACATCCCCATCGTCATCAATTGATGTAATATCTGCTTTTCTAAAGGCTTCCCATATTTTCTCGTCTAGAATTCCCGCATCTGTTCTGTTATGGTTATCAGTAACTATCCTTACTCTTACCCCTCTTGCTTTTGCTCGGGCCAGTGCTTCTGCTACTCTCATTTCTTCAATATCATAAATAGCAAGATCTACGCTAAAATCTGCTGAGTCTATAAGATTTTCTAAAGTCGAAATTAGATCCCACGAATCATTACTTATATTTACGCCTTGCATTACGGACGAATCGCCAGGCATATTGAAGTAAACCTTTATCCATTCAGTTTCTTTATTTTCCTGAGCCCATGAGGAAACCCCAAAACCAAAAAGCACGATCAAAGTAAAGAGGAGCTTAACTTTCATAGAATACTTTTAGCATTATCATTAATATGTAAATTAACGTATTTTCGAATACCTCATTGTAAAACTTCAACTTTTCAACCTATGAAAACCGAATTTTTAAATCCTATTCATTGGAAAAAATCTGTGCTTGTGGTCATATTATCCACATTTGTACTTATTTGGTTCGGCTTTGTTGATAGCTATAGCTTGCTAACTCGGGTTGGAATGAATAATCAAAAAAATGACCTCAAACAAAAGATTGAGGAATTGAATGCTTCTACAGAGGTTTTAAAAACTAAAATTGAACACTTACATCAGGATACGCAGCTTTTGGAAAAGATTGCACGTGAAGAATACGGCATGAGAAAGCCAGGAGAAACTGTATATAAGATCCGCAGAACAGAATAATCGGAATATAAAATATGAAAGCTGTTGCTGTAGATTTAGGCGGCACCAATATAAAAGCCGCTATAGTTGATAACGAAAATGGAATTATAGAACAAACTTCTACTCCTACACATGCAGAATTAGGAAGAGATCATCTTCTGGATCGTATTAGCGCTACTATAAAAGAGCTAACTGCAAAACATGAAGTAATTGGCGTGGGAATGGGTTTACCTGGTATGGTAAATCTTGAGCAAACCATAGTAAGGAACCCTCCTAACCTTCCGGGTTGGGATGAAGTTCGCGCTGCTGAAGAAATTACCCAACGTACTAATCTACCTTGTAGAATTGAAAACGATGCTAATATAGCTGCACTAGGTTCATTACACTTTGGTGTGGGACGAAATTTTAATGACTTCATCATCATAACTCTTGGAACAGGAGTTGGTGGTGGTATCATAATTAATAACTGCCTTTATAAAGGTACGAAAGGGATGGCAGGTGAACTGGGGCATGTGATCCTAGATTACCACGGGCCACTTTCTAACAGCGTTACTCGTGGAACCGTTGAAGCTTATCTGGGACAAAAATTCTTGAGTCGGTTTGCAACTGATCTAATTATGCAACATACAAGCAATCCGCTTTACAGTAAATTCCATAAAGATTTTGATAAACTTGAGCCCGTTGATCTAACTATGGAAGCAAACGAAGGAAATGAACTAGCCATTGAAATTCTAAGAAAAAGTGGAGAACGTCTCGGGTACGCCATCATTAATTATACCCACATGCTTGATATTCGAAAATATGTGCTTAGCGGAGGCGTTTCAAGAGCTGGTGATTGGTTATTTGAACCCGCAAGAGAAATCATTAAAAAGCATATGATGTTACCATTTCAAGAAGATCTGGAACTTGTCTATGAAGACCTTGGTAATGATAGTGCTTTACTTGGCGCTGCAGGTCTGGCATTTGATTCTTTTGCATAAAACATCCTGAATGATTTTTAAGAATTATGTATATGCGAGTGCACATCTGCTTTTTGCATGTTCTATAATTCTGTTGTATACAGGAACTTCGCATGCTCAGGTTGCTCCTGATTCGTCTTCTGCAAATGTTAGATCTGAACCCACCGGAAGCCCCGCCGTTAAAACAAGTAACATTAAGGATGCGATCGAGTTTCAGTCTAACGACTCTTTAGTAATTAATCTAAGAAATGGCAGAAAAGCCTTTCTTTTTGGACAAGCAAAGGTATCTCATACAGCCGGAGAATTAACTGCGGGTAAAATAGAAATGGATATTGAGAAGAATCAGGTTGAAGCAAAAGCACAATCAGCAACTGACACCCTCTCTTATCCCGTTTTAAAGAGAGAATCGGATGAAATTAAAAGCACAAGAATTTTATTCAATTACCAAACTCAGAAAGGAAAGTTTGAAGAAGCTCGAATTCAGGTTCCTGACGGATATCTGATCGGATCTAAGGTAAAGAATGTTAGTGCTGACGAAGTTTTTATTGAGGACGGGATTTACTCGACTTGCCCGCCAGACTACCTTTATTATTATATAAAAGCCAAGAAAATGAAAGTGGTTGATCAAGAAGAGGTATTCTTTTCTAACGCCCGACTTTATATTCTTGATATTCCTTATCCAATTGTATTTCCATTTGGGTATGTACCGGCTTCTTTAGAGAAGCGCAGATCCGGATTACTTACACCTACATATGCTTTTGAAGCTCAGTCTTCAAGAGGTATTGGGTTACAAAACTTGGGATGGTTTCAATATTTCAATGATTACTTCACCGGTCAGATAAGTAGTGATATTTACACCTCGGGTACATTTTTTACAAACACAAACTTCCAATACCGTAAGAGAGATAAATTTAACGGAAATCTAAGCCTTGGATATTCAAGAGATCAGGGTTTAGAAAAAACCGATCCTGGTTTTACAACAAGTGTGCAAAAATCTATTGGTATAAATCATAGTCAGGAATTTTCTCCTTACTCCAGAATAAATGCAGGAATAAATTTACGTACTGCGGATTATTATACTCGAAACTCATTCGATATTGATGATCGCGCTACTACAAACTCAACTTCAAAGTTAGCCTATAATTATACTCACCCGGAGAATGATTTTAACTTTAGCATGAACTCTCAGCTTACTCAGAATTTTAATAACAATACAACTTCTCTTTCAGGGCCTAACAGCACATTCAGCTTAAAAACACTTAGTCCTTTTAAATCACAGGTTAGCAACGAGCCTAAATGGTACGAAAGCTTATCTATACGATATAACAATAGCTTTAATTCCAGATTCAATTATGCTCCAATTGATGCCGATACTGCAGAAATAACTTTCATTGAAGCACTATTTGATCCTGCTAAATACGAAAAAGCAACCGGAAAAGAAGACCATTTCAGATATGGGTTTAAACAAACTGCGGGTTTAAGCTTAGGGAGATTATTATCCAGCCCTTTTTTGAACCTTTCTGCCAGTGCAAACTTTAATGAATACTGGTATCCTACTTCTACTAGACAATTTTTTAGTCCTGACTCAACCTCTGATCCAAATCCCGTAAAAACTGAACAAGTAAGAGGCTTTGTTTCCGCCAGAGATTTCAATCTGGGACTTTCGTTTTCTACAACTTTTTATGGCGTTTCAAACAGCAAAATCGGTAAATTTGAAGGATTCCGCCATACAGCAACACCGAGTATCGGCTACACTTATCGTCCTGACTTTAGCGATCCCATGTGGGGTTTTTACAGAGATGTTCAAATTGATACTTCTGGAAATACCCGTAAATATTCGATCTTTTCTAATGAAATATTCGGAGGTCCCGGATCGGGAGAACAACAAGCCATTTCATTTTCTATTCGAAACGTATTTGAGACCAAAATTGTGAGCAGAGATACTACTGGAGAAGTAAATGAAAAAAAGCTGAAGCTGATCGACAATTTATCTGCCAATGTTTCCTATAACTTTGCCGCAGACAGCTTACACTTTAGTGATATCAGCACTTCTCTTTCTTCAAATGCTATTAATGGAATTAATCTTTCATCACGAGCTACTTTTTCTCTTTATCAATTGAATAGCGATGGAAGAGAAATAGATCAGTTTCTACTTGAAAATGGCAAAATTGCACAACTACAAAGTTTTAATATTTCTGCCAGCACATCATTCCGAGGTGGAAAAAGTGGACCTGAAGTATATACTCCTGTTTACAGAAGAAGTTATGATCCTTTTGATCAAGCCCGTTTTTCGCCCGTAGATCCACATTTTAATGATGAGCCGGTTGTTCCTCTCAATTCTCCATGGAGCGTTTCTTTAAATTTTGATTACAGATGGCAATTTCGATTCAATGAGAGTCCAACTAAATCCGCTACATTAAATGCGAATAATATCTCATTTCGATTAACTCCAAAATGGAGATTTACAACTCGGATCGGATATGATTTTATAGAAAAAGAGCTGACTCCATCGCAATTCGGACTTACCAGAAATCTGGAATGCTGGAATCTGGATTTTCAGATCAATCCATTTGGAGAAAACCAGTATTACTTTTTCAGACTAACATTAAACAGTGCTCAGGTTCAAAGTTTGTTCCAGAAATTGCCAATATTAAAGAATCTGGAAAGAAGCTCTACTTCAACCGGCCGAGGATATGACAGGTTCTAAAGACTAGATCGAGTCTCTTCCCACTGACGCTAAATATTTAACAACATATTTTCCTATAATATCGAATTCAAGATTTAGCTTATCACCATTGATCTTGTTTTTCAAATTGGTATGCTCCCATGTATAAGGGATTATCGCAACTGTAAACTCATTTTCCTTTTCTCTGGCAATAGTAAGGCTTATTCCTTCCAACGTGATACTACCCCTGCCAACAATCATATTTTTGAATTCTTCAGGATATTCTACTGTTATAAGCCAACCCGTTTCTTCTTTCTCGATATTTTTAATAGTTCCTACTGTATCTACATGCCCCTGAACCAAATGACCTTCAATTCCTTTCTGGAGTGTTAAAGATCGTTCCAGATTCACTAGCGACCCTTCTTTTAATTCTCCCATAGAAGTTTTTCTCAATGTTTCTTCCACACTTTGCACAGTAAAAACCTTCTCGTCAAATGCAGTTACGGTATGGCAGGCTCCATTTATAGAAATGCTTTCATCTTCATGGCAAGTTTCAGAGAAACTACATTCAATAGTGAATTCCATTCCTCCGCCATTAATACTTTTCGCTGATCTTATGGTTCCTACTTCCTGTATAATTCCTGTAAACATAGTTTTAAAAATATCCTGTTAGTAACATATCATCGCCTACTTTTTCCCAGCAAACTTCTTTTAATCCAATGATCTCACTCATTTTATTAATACCAATGTCCAAAACCGATCTTGTACCGGAGCCTAATAATTTAGGTGCTATAAATAAACAAATTTTATCCACAAGCCCCTGCCTTATCAATGCTGAAGAAAGCTGTTGCCCACCTTCAACAAGAACAGAACTAATTCCACTTTTGCCTAATAATTTAAATGCCTCCCTAAGATCAACGTGCCCGTCTTTTTGTGATGTTTGAATGATCTCACCTCTAAAATAATTTTGAGAAAGCACTTTTAACATAGGATCAGCGGCGTCTTTTGATTTTTCTTTATTCCAAGTCAAAATAGTGGTTCTCTCTTCATACTTGTCTGAAAATACATTGAGATCACGAGGCAATTCAAACGGTCCGTCAATAACAATTCTTTTGGGTTGACGTCCTTTTATATGCCTTACCGTAAGGCTTGGGTTATCAGCCATTGCAGTGGTTCTGCCTATTAAAACTGCGTCGTATTCCGCTCTCCATTCATGCACTTTTTTCCTGGATTGTTTTCCGGATATCCATTGAGAATCCCCATCAGCTGCGGCCAAAAAACCATCTGCGGTTTGTGCTATTTTCAAGGTGATGAATGGTCTGCCAAAATTCTGATGATGAATAAAGAACTCATTCAATTTTTCAGCTTCTGATTCTAGAATACCAACCTGAACTTTGATTCCTGCATTTTTAAGTATCCTTATCCCATTTCCATTAACTTTTGGGTTGGGATCTTTCATTGCAATGATTACTTCCTTTAATGGCAAAGCTGCTAACATATCTGCGCATGGAGGTGTTTTCCCGATATGTGAACATGGCTCCAAAGTAACATAAACAGTGGCTCCACTCAGTAATTCCTTGTTCGTTATAGAAGAAATTGCATTAACTTCGGCATGTGATTCGCCAAATTTTTTGTGAAACCCCTCGCCTATTTTATTCCCTTTATTATCAACTACAACGCAACCAACCAAAGGATTTGGTGAAACATAACCTTTTCCTAAAGAAGCCAACTCTAGTGCTTCTTTCATCCACTTATGGTGTGTCTTTTGTTGATCTTGCATGTTTAAATGTACGGAGTGTAAGTATGCATCAAAAACAAAAAAGGCGAGAAGTTGTCTTCTCGCCTTTTTAAAACTTAAACAATTAAACGCGAATTAGCTTTGTATCAATCTACTTCTGTTATCTATAATATCAGCTTCCTGCTTAAGTTGCTCTAACCAAATAGCGCCAAACTTTTGATTTATTTCAGCTTCCAGTCTGGTTCGGATCTGCTGTTTTGTAGATTCATCCAAATTATCAAGGCTAGGAATTTGCTTTGTAGTAACTGATACTACATAAGCCGCACTACCACCTTCAATTACCGTGGATGTTTCTCCTTGTTCCAACTCAAATATAGCGCCGATTACTTTAGGCTCACGTCCAGCACCTGTTAGTACCATTGAACTTGCTGCTATTCCTTCGGCGGTTACGACTTCTTTTCCAGTTGCTGTTGCAAGAGCTTCAATAGTTTGATTTGAACTTAAAGCTTCTTTTGCATTGCTGACAGCTTTAGCTTTTTTCTTATCCAGTTTTACTGAAGTCTCAATCTGAGTTCTAACTTCTTCCAATGAGCGGTAACCTTCTTCATTTTTTTCATCTAAACGAACAACTACGAAATCAGTTCCAAGTTCATATACTCTTGAGATATCACCTTCATCAGCTCTTTCTAGGAATGTGAGAATTTGCTGACTACTTCCTAATCCTGAAATAAACGCATTTCCTTTAGTAGCAAAAACCGATTGTATTTCTTTTCCGGCTCTTTCTGCTTCTGTTTCGAAATCCGTTTCTTCGTCTGCATAAACCTGAAAGTCTCTAGCTGTGTTATCTGCATCTCTGATTGTACCAGGCAATGCTTCTATCAATCTGGAGAAAACCACAAACTTGATCTCATTTCTATTCTCTTCCACATTTTTAATGATGCTTACTTGCCCAGCATTTAGGAATGGCTCTGTTACCTCGCCTTCTTCAATATCTAAAACGGCTTTGTATTCGTCTCTAACATCGTCTTTATTAATAAATGTAGCAGAATACGGAGTAGAGGATTGCTGTCTGTTTAAGAACAACGAATCACTTTCGGCATCAGCAAATGCACTTCTCAAACCTTCTACTTCCTTAAAAATAGCAGCTGTATCTTCCTGTGTTGGTAAAAAGCTAAACTTAACTACACTTGCTCTGTAGTTTTCTTCTCTTTTATACTGCTCTTTATTCTTGTTGTAGTACGCTCTTAGATCTGAATCGCTAACAGTAATTTCATCATCGCTGACATCTCCATATGGAAAACGGATATAACTTACATCAGCAAAGGAATTCTGTTTCAAATACTCTTCTTCGATCTGTTCGTTTGTAACCTGAACACCGGCTGCAATATAATTTGTCAGTTTTTCTTGTCTTCTTTTTTGGCGCAGCTGCAGATCAAGAGCGATCGCTTGCTGAGAAAAATCCGGATTGGTCATTACCTGATTTATAGCTACCCTATCGATGGTGCCATCAGCACGGCTGAAATTCTGAACAATTACCGGATCAGGATTATCACCATAAACCATATCTAATAGCTCAGCATCTGTAACGGTGATTCCAAGTTCATCCATTTTTTGTTCGATCAGTCTGGAATTTACAAGCTCATCCCAAACCTGTTGCTCATAAATGGCAGTGATCTCCGGAGTCATACTACTTCCGGTTTGTTGTACATATAAATTGTTATAGTACTGTACTCTCTGATTGTATTCATCGAGAGAAATATCATCTCCGTTTACCTGACCTAAATTATTTGGTCCGGCTTGCATTGCTCCAAAAAAGTCAACATCAGCCAGCACCCAAATCAAACCAAATGAAACAATAAGTATGATTACAATGTATTTGGTACCGTTTCTCAACGTTTCCATTAAACCCATAGCAGGTATCCTCTAAAACAGTTCTTAAATTTTTGATTATCTATTGATGCAAAGCATCAAAAACAGCTTGCAAATATAACGGAATAAGCAGGAAATTGAAAGTCTAAGAAGAGCTTTGTTCGTTAAAAGACTTCAACTAATCTCATATGCTTAAGATATCTTTTAGGATCTTTCTGAATATTCTTCACTAATTCATTCAAATTGAAAGAAAGACTATCCATATTTGTGTACAACGACTCGTCGTTGATCATCTTCCCAAGAGTACCACTTCCCTCATTAATTTTTTCCAAAATATCGTTAAGCGAAAGTGTTGTTTTATTTAAACCTTTACTCAATTTCTCAAGTTCTGAGCTAGCATTTTTCAAACTCGTAATCATGGAGTCTACTTCCGCTTTATTGCCTTCTGTAAGTTGGTCAAAATTTTGAGCAACATTACTCATACTTACGATCATAGAATCAATATCATGCTTTCTCTTACTTATTAACTCCTGAACATCTTTCCCTGTTTTTTCAAAACTACTGAGTGTATTCCCTATTTTGTCTCTGTTGTCAGAATACAGAGAGGAATCAATTTTAACCATCATAGAATTGAGATTTTTAAGAGAAATAGTTAATTCATCGGCAATTACATCTCCTTTTTCGGAAAATTTTTCGATTAACCCCTGTTCAGTAACTCCTTCCAAAAATGATTCCCATTCAACCATTTGGCTATTATTTGAACGTACAATTTCAACTGATACAGCTCCAAAAACTTCAGGTGGCACCAGTTTAACTTTTGAGCCCACCGGAATAGGAATAGTACCTGTAATATTAAGTGTTACAAGCATATTATCAGCTTCAACCTGATACTCAATTCCCTTTACCGATCCGATTTTTAATCCCTTAATATGCACTACACTTCCGGGCAACAAAGCATCAACCCTATCGAATGTTGTATACAATATTTTTGATTGTCGAAAAATTGGTTGGTCTCTCATGATTCTGAAACCAATAACAGCAATTATGATTGCTGCTATTACAACGAGACCTATTTTCATCTCGTTACTAAGGTTGAATTTTGAAGTTTCCAATGTCTATGCCTTAATTTTATATTCGCTGGCAGTTGTAAATTCTACCAACGGTGGATGTTCACTCTTTTTCATTTCATCAATGCTTCCAAACCAGCTTAACTTTTGAGAATCCAGAAACGCTACTTTTTCAGCTATTGATAGCACACTATGCATATCATGCGTAATTACTATAGATGTAAGATCGAAGCTATCAGCCATACTTACAATTAATTCATTAATTTCATCCGAAGTTTGGGGGTCTAGCCCTGACGTTGGCTCATCATATAAAAGATAATCCGGTTTCAGTATAATTGCTCTTGCCAAACCTACTCTTTTTCGCATTCCACCTGATAGTTCTGAAGTTGCTTTACTTCCGGCATCTTTCAAATTTACCATGTCTAGTGCTTCTTCTACATCTTTCTTTATTTCACCTTCGGTTTTGTTTGTGAAATACCTTAACGGAAAAGCAATATTTTCGAAGGTATTTATTGAATCGAATAACGCACCTCCCTGAAATAAAATTCCAAATCTTTGCCGCATCAACCTGAGTTCAGAATAGTTCAAATCAAATACACATTGTCCATCAATAATTACTTCTCCGGAATCAGGATACATTAGTGCGTTTAAATGTTTTAGCAACACAGACTTCCCACAACCCGACTTTCCTATAACAGCCAGAGTTTCTCCATCTTCAATTTGAAAAGACACATCTTTCCAAATCAAATTTTTACCGAAACTCTTAGTAAGATTATTTATTTCGATCATAATTATAAAAGTATTGCGGCAAGTACAAAATCAGCTAATAGAATATAAATACAGCTTAATACTGTTGCCTGTGTTGTTGCGTTACCAACACCTTCAGCTCCTCCAAATGCAAAATACCCTTTGAAACAAGAAATTGAGGTTATTACAAATCCAAACACAAACGACTTCAATATCCCGAACACTACATCCTCTGGGAAAAAGAATTGCCTCCCTCCTTTCATAAATTCAGCAGCCGGCAAAATCCCATCTGCTGCTCCCGCTACAACACCGCCAATAATCCCTAGTGTTGAAGCAATGATATATAAAACCGGAAACATTAATACTCCGGCGAAAATTCTTGGCAAGACCAAAAAAGCTACTGAATTGAATCCCATTGATTCGAGCGCGTCAATTTGCTCGCTCACCCTCATTGTACCAAGCTCAGTAGAAATTCTTGCTCCTACTTTACCGGCTAAAACTAAGCCACTAATTACTGCTGCCAGTTCTATAATTACAGATTGAGCGACAATGGATCCTACGATGTATGCAGGGTAAAGATCTGTATCTAGCTGGTAGGCAGTTTGGAGAGTAAGCACTGCTCCGGTAAACACACCAACCAACATAATAATCGGGATAGACTGGTATCCTACTTTTACGAACTCATTAAATAGATTCTCTCTATATGTACTAAATTCAGTTACAGAACGTAAAGCTTGATATAGTAATAAAGTATATTGACCGAGTTGCTTTAATGCTTCCATCAACAATAGAGAAAATTCATGTTTGTGATAACCATTTTCGGGCTTTGCTTATTCAATTGATTATATTACAAAACATTTTACCTAATTGTCATTTTGAATTCGAAAGAAATAAAAACTTTATTTTTAGCTGGCATCATAAGCTTATGTAGTTTCTCCGTTTCGGCACAATCTGAAGTCTCTACTATTTTTAGATTTCTGGACGTAACTCCAAACGCACACGCTTCCGCCCTTGGAGGAAATCATACCGGTTTATTTGAAGGCGATTACTCTTCTTACCATATAAATCCTGCTTATTTATTCGGAGCAACAAATGGTCAGGTATCTGCTACATTCGTAAATCTTCTTGCTGATTCAAAAATGGGATTTACTAACGGCGCCTTTCAGATAAATGAGAATAATCAGGTAGGATTAGGTATTCGTTTTCTTGGTTATGGAGATTTTAAAACACTAGATAAAAACGGTAATGAGCTTGGAGATTTCAACGCTATTGACCTTGCGGTATCCGGGGCTTATGCAACAAAAGTAGCCCCTATGTGGAGCGGAGGCGTTTCTTTTGATTTAATTCATTCTTCTTACGAACAATATAAATCTACTGCTTTTGCTGTTACCGGAGGTATTTATTATAAAAATATTGAGAAGCACTTTAGTTTTGGTGCTGCCATCAGAAATTTAGGAACTCAGCTTTCTACCTATGCAGGAAAAAAAGAACCTTTACCCCTGGATGTTTCAATTGGAATATCAAAAAAACCAGAGAGCTTCCCTGCTGAATTAAGCCTTACCTTAAGGAGGTTAAACGATTGGGATATGCGTATTATAAATGAAACTGAAACCCCTGCTCTTTTTGATAACCTGTACCGACATGTCATCTTTGGAGGAAAGTTCGATTTTGGAGAAAACTTTCATGTTCGTTTAGGATACAACAGGTATTTGCATGAACTCAATAAAACCAAAGAAAATTTTGACTTCGCAGGAGTTGGAATTGGTGTTGGATTTAATGTAAAAGACCTGATAATTGATATAAGTAGAAATTCATATAGTGAAACCGGAGGTGTGGTTCAGTTAAGCATCAAAACCACTTTATAGATAATGGGGTCTTTTAAAGATTTTATTGAAAACCCGGGACTCAGGAATATAATTACAGCATCATTCATTATGCTGATTATATTTTCTTTAGGTTCTCTTGGCTATCATTTAATTGAGGATATGACCTGGTTTGAAGGCCTATATATGACTTTCATTACTATTTCTACTATCGGATTTAAAGAACTTCATACACTATCAAATGAGGGACGTGTATTCACAATGTTGCTTTTTGTTACTGGAATTGGAGTTATTTCATATATAGCTTCTCAAACAACTCAGCTATTATTTGAAGGAGAACTTTTTTATAAACGAGCGATGAAAAAAAGACTTGAAAAAATGGAAAACCACTACATTATTTGCGGTTATGGAAGAATCGGCAACAGAATTGCTGATGTGCTGCAATCAGAGGGTTTGCCAGTTGTAATTGTTGATAATAATGAGTCCAGTATTCAACAACTAAAAGAAGATAAAATGCCTTATGTAGAAGGTGATGCCGAGGATGAAGACACATTATTGGAAGCAGGCATTGATAAAGCCCAATCATTAATTTGCACACTTTCGAGCGATCAAGATAATGTTTTTACCACGCTTCTTGCCCGCGATTTAAACCCAAATCTTTTTATTCTTGTTCGAACCAATGAAACAACAAACAAAAATCGTGTACTAAGGGCAGGCGCAGATAAAGTGATTTCACCATATGAAATTGGAGCTGATAGAATGGCGAATGTAATTCTGCGTCCACACGTAGATCAGTTTGTTGATTCTATTACAAAATACACTATGCAGGATCGCACATTTGATGAAGCGTTGATTGTTGAAGGTTCTGTGTTAGCAGGAAAATCACTCGCAGAAGTTAATCTTAGAACCCAATATGGAGTTCTTATTATTGCAATAATACCAAAAGGTGGAAATCTTCAATTTAATCCTGACAGTTCTTCAACAATTAATGTTGGAGATTCCTTAATTTTGATAGGTGACCTAGAACAAATTGATAAATTCAGACGAGAAGTGTGTAACGACTCCAGACCTCTTGCTGAAAGAACACGTAATTCCGAAACTTTACTTTTATGATCAGATATTTAACTGCAGGCGAATCTCATGGCCCTGCTCTCACCGGAATTGTTGAAGGTGTTCCTGCGGGTTTACCGCTTACTGAAAACGACTTATCACAGCATCTTGCCCGAAGACAAAAAGGCTACGGAAGAGGTGGAAGAATGGCTTTTGAGAAAGATCATGCTACATTCAATTCCGGAGTACGTTTTGGGAAAACAATGGGCGGGCCAATCTCCATGGTTATGGAAAACAGAGCTTTTCAAAAAGATGAAGCAGGTTGGCCTACAGTAATGAACAAAGAAACAGAAGTTGAGGGAATCGAAAAAATCACCCTTCCCCGACCCGGACATGCCGATCTTGTTGGTGCTCAAAAATATCGTTTTGATGATATTCGCCCTGTAATAGAGCGCTCAAGTGCTCGTGAAACAGCGATGAGAGTTGCATGTTGTGGGATTGCTCGTCAATTTTTGAAACACTTTGGAATTGAAATTGGGGGCCACGTTATTCAAATTGGAAAGGTTGGCTATTCTGACTGGAATTCTGTTCGCCAACTTGCTGATCCTTTATATGAAAACGGAGCTGAGAATGTTTACAAAACCGCTGACGAATCAGATGTTCGCTGTTTGGATGAAGACCTTTCTGCTCAAATGAGGGAAGAAATCAAAATTCAAAGAAAAGCAGGCTCTTCTCTAGGTGGAATTTATGAGATTATAGTAACAGGAGTTCCTGTTGGTCTAGGTAGTTTTACACATTGGGATCAAAAATTAGATGGGAAAATAGCTCAGGCAATTTTGGGAACTCAGGCTATGAAAGGTGTTGAAATTGGCTTAGGATTTGAAGCCGCAAAAAGAGATGGCCAAAATGTACACGATGAAATTACTTATAACGGCTCGGCATTTAAACGCAGAACCAATCATTCAGGCGGAATCGAAGGCGGGATGAGCAACGGTATGCCTATCATTATTCGCGGTGCAATGAAACCTATTCCCACAATGTTAAATCCTTTAGGAACGGTAGATATGCACTCTTTTAAAGAAACTGAAACCAGATACGAACGTTCGGATGTATGTGCTTTACCAAGAGCAGTAGTTGTAGCGGAAAGTGTTATTGCCCCTGTAATCGCTAATGCGTTTTTAGAAAAATTTGGTGGCGACTCTATTTCTGAGATCGAGGAAAGGTTTAAATCTTCATAAATTTTGGAATCAAAAATTTCTACACTTGCCAAACAATTAAAAGAAAATCCGGATGATTCTTTTCTAAAATTTGCTTTGGCTTTGGAATTATTAAAAATAGACGAAAAAGAAAAGGCTTTAGCACTTTTTAAAAACATACAAGCGAATCAACCCTCCTATGTTGGTGTGTATTACCATCTAGGAAAATTATACGAAGAACTAGGGGAGAACAATTTGGCATTAAAATGCTATAAAGATGGTATTGCCGTTACAAGTAAGTTAAAGGACCAGCACTCCAAGTCGGAATTGCAGGGAGCATTGATTAATTTAGAGATGGAAATTGAGGATAGTCTATGAAAACCAGATTTTGCAGAATATTAAAAACATTATTTGTAGGACTTCTAATCGTTGGTTTTTCTAATTCAGTAAGCGCTCAGGAGAAAAAAACTTACATCGTTAAGCAAGGAGATACATTTTACAGCATATCGAAAGCTCTGGATGTAACTGTAGCTGAACTCAAAGAATGGAACGGGATTTCAAGCAATGTTTTGGAAATTGATCAAGAGCTAATCTATTATGTGCTCACTTCTGTTCAGGATATTCCGGACTCTTTAACCCAAGAAGATACTAGTTCATTGATCACCTCTCCCTCTGCTTCTCCTAATACATACTATCTGGTAAAAAGCGGTGATAGTTTATATAAAATAGCTCGGGAGAATGATATGACTGTTCAGGAACTAAAAGATTTGAATAACCTGACCAGTAATAATTTGAGAATTGGTCAGCGTCTTGCGGTAAAATCTGTAAGCGTTGCTCCCGTTGTGTCTGAATTTTCTAATGAATCTTCTCCACAAGGAAAATTCGCCCTTTACACACTTTCAGGTTCTGATGACCTTAGTTTTGTTTTGAATAAATTTGAAATGACGGAAAAAGAATTACAGGCTTTAAACCCCCAAATAGATGTTAATAATCTCAAATTAGCTAAAAATATTACGGTTCTACTTCCACCTTCTAAAACATTTGAAAATCCCTATTTAGAAAAAGCTGATTTACAAGACCTGGGTTCAGTTCCTGTAATGATTTATTCGGATAACGACAGAGGCAACACAACAACAAACGGAGAGCTCTATAATCCTGAAAAATTAACTGCTGCCCATTCTAATATATCTATCGGTTCAATCATATTTGTTGAAAATCCTGCAAACGGAAAAGGAATTTATGTTAGAATAAATGATAGAATAACTAATGCCGGACTGAAACTTTCTCACTCTGCTTTTCGAATATTAGATTTGGTTCCAAATCAACCTCAATCAGTTTCTATCTACATAGGCAATTAATGGAAAATGCGGTTAAGACATATTTTTCAGATACAAAAAATCTACTCTATAGTTTTCTTATTAGTCTTCCCCTTTTTCTTGCTTACGAATTACTAATTCTCATCTCTCAACCTGATGCATCACAAATTGTTAGAATAAGTGTGGATTCGTGGTTTAAATCTATTTTTTCATTACTTGGTGTTAATGCTGTTTCTATCACATTGTTAGCAGTTGCTTTGCTAGGCATGATTATTCTCTATAAAGAAAGAGAACAGCTAAAGGGACTGAAGTTTAAATTCTTCCCGGTTATGATAGCAGAATCAACGGTCTATGCTATTGTTGTAGCGTTAATCGCTACATTTTTTGTCTCAATGGTATTTGCATTTTCTGCAAATGACCCTATTTCTTCTCTTTCAGGATTACAAAAGTTTGCTTTGTCACTAGGGGCAGGATTGTATGAAGAACTATTTTTTAGAGTAATTTTGGTTTCAGCATTAATTTTGGCATTCCAAAAAATGTTTAACAATAAAAATTGGGCTGCTGTTACTGCAGCTGTCGTTTTATCTGCTTTTCTTTTCAGTTTGGTCCACTACGTTGGTTCAATGGGAGACCCATTTACTTTTTCATCTTTTGCCTACCGCTTTTTGTTTGGATTGATGCTAAACGGAATTTATGTATGGAGAGGATTTGGTATTGCAGCATGGACTCACGCTTTATATGACCTCTTAGTATTATTCGTGCTATAAGAATTTCGCTAACTTACCTATAGTGTTTATCTATTTAACTCTTTAAGTCTGTTTTACTAATTTATCTCCGTGAAAATGAAAGAATACTAATCTAAGACCCTTGTATAAAGGCATTTAGAAGTCTACATTCACCAATATAAAACTAAGATACTTGATGAGGGATAGCCAAAAAAAGCAGCAAGAATTTAATAGAGAGATCATCCCCCATCTGGATGTAATGTATAATTTTGCGCTTCGGTTAACCACAGACCCTGTTGATGCTGAAGACCTTGTTCAGGACACCATTGTTAAAGCTTATCGGTTTTTTAGTAGTTATGAGCATGGCACTAATGCAAAAGCTTGGCTATTCAGGATTCTCAAAAATTCATTTATCAATAATTACCGAAAAGCTTCAAAAAAGCCTCAGCAAGTAGATTATGATGAAGTTTCATCTTATTACGAATCAGTAAGAGATGAGCGAACCGAGACTTCCGATCTTGAAAATCTCATGTTCCGAGAGTTAATGGACGATGAAATGTCTGGGGCTTTAAAACAACTTCCAGAAGATTTTCGAACGGTGGTTTTACTTTGTGATGTAGAAGGCTACACGTATGAAGAAATAGCAAATATGCTCGATGTTCCAATTGGAACTATTCGTTCAAGACTTCACAGGGGAAGAAATCTACTCAAAACTGAATTGCTCGACTATGCCAAGAAAAGAGGTTACAGAGGCGACTGATCAAGTATTGGATTAAGGTTATTAGCATTCTTTTCCTTTAACTCAAGTGTTACACGCATCGTAGTTCCTTCGTTATGCTCTGATCGTAATACGTATACTGAACCCTTATGATAATCTTCTATAATTCTTCTGGTAAGGCTTAATCCTAATCCCCATCCTCTTTTCTTTGTACTGAATCCAGGACGGAATACATTCCTTACATGCTTGATGTCTATTCCGATACCTGAATCTTCAATATCAATTAGGATTTCGTTTCCTTCAATTGAGGACGATACCTTTATAAATGAATCTTTTTGAGCAGACGGCAATGAATCCATAGCATTCTTTACCAGATTTTCGATAGCCCATTGAAAAAGATCCGGGTTTATCATAACAAACCCTTTGGCATTCAAGCTTTTTTTCACTTTTACTGCTTTACCAAGCCTCGGCAATCTTCTTTCCATATAAACCATCACTTGCTCTAAAATAGGCTCTATGTCCATTAGTTTTAGTTCCGGTTCAGACCCGATTTTTCCGAAACGCTCAGCAACGCCCGCCAACCTTTGTACATCTTTCTCAATCTCATTGGTGATGTTTGTAGCTGTCTCATCATATCGATATTCATCTTTCATCAATTGAATCCAGCCATATAAACTTGAGATCGGTGTACCCAATTGATGCGCAGCTTCTTTTGCCATGCCAACCCATAAGTTGGATTGTTCTGATCTTGTAATGCTTTTGTAGGATGTGTATCCAATACCCAACAATAATGCTAACAGAAGTATCTGAATAAATGGAAAATACCTTAACATTTGAACTGTTGGGCTTTCCCCGTAATACACAAACTGTTCGAATTGCTTTTTCTCATCCCCAAAAACGATCCTAACCGGAGGGTTTAAACTTTGGTATTCACGAATTAAACGTTCTCTTTCTTTTTCGGTTGACAAACGCGTGGAATCAACATTTTTAGAGGCCGGAATAAAATTCCCATCTCCTACTACTATAGTAGGCACTTTAAATCTTTCCGGACTTAGAATAATTTCCTCAGTTACGAAATCGATCGAGCTCTTAGCATTTTCCGCCTCATATATGAGATCTATCACGCTATCGGGAACACTTGGGTTCTGCTCAAGCAGGCGAGCCACATTCAACAATTTAGTACTAGCCTGCTCATTAACCGGCAAGCTGTTGAACTCGATCCCTTTTGCCCAAAGCTCAACACTAGAGCGTTCTTGTTCTAGGATCTTACTTACCAAGTATTGGTTATAAACAACGGATCCTGCTCCCAAAAAAACCAGAAGTAGTACCAGAATTATTTTGATCCTGTTTGAAGGGACAAAGAGTTTCATATCAACAATCTAATTATTCATTGAATGTATGAATCTTTCGGAAATGAAAAAGCTCCGCTCATAATAATGAACAGAGCTTTAAAATAACTATGCAGATGCTTTTTGTTTTTCGTAAACAGGGGGAGCATTTTTTGTAATAGTTTCTGCAGTAATTACACATCTGGAAATGTCTTTCATTGACGGCAATGTGAACATAATATCCATCATCGCTTCTTCCATAATTGAGCGTAATCCTCTGGCTCCTGTTTTTCGTTTCTTAGCTTGTTCAACAATCGCTATTAGCGCATCCTTTTCAAACTCCAGCTCAACATCTTCCATTTTAAACAGCTTCTTATACTGCTTACAAAGTGCATTTTTGGGATTTTGAAGGATATCAAGCATGGCTTCATCAGATAACTCATGAAGTCCACAAATCATTGGCAAACGGCCTATTAACTCAGGAATCAATCCAAATCTTTGTAAATCTTCAGGTTCAACATGAGTAAAAATATCCGGCTGATTCTTATCAAACTTTATACTGTCAGCATTGTGAAAACCTAAAGATCCCGTTGACATTCTCCTTGATATAATATCTTCTAGACCTGCAAATGCTCCACCACATATAAATAGAATATCAGAAGTATCAAGTTGAATGAAACTTTGTTCCGGATGCTTTCGACCACCTTTTGGTGGAATATTAGCTACTGTTCCTTCAAGAATTTTTAAAAGCGCTTGTTGAACACCTTCACCACTCACATCACGGGTAATGGACGGATTATCACTTTTACGAGCAACTTTATCAACCTCATCTATATAAACAATTCCTTGTTTAGCACGATCCACATCATAATCTGCAGCCTGTAGTAAATTGCTTAATATGCTTTCCACATCTTCACCAACATAACCTGCTTCCGTTAAAACGGTTGCATCAGCGATCGTGAATGGAACATCAATAATCTTAGCCAGTGTTCGCGCGAGTAATGTTTTACCGCTACCTGTTGGTCCCAGAAGCACAATATTGCTCTTCTCTATCTGGGTATCATCAAGTTCTTTATTGTTATGATTGATTCGCTTGTAATGGTTATAAACGGCAACTGAAAGAGTTTTCTTAGCTTGCTCCTGACCTATTACATATTCATCCAGCTTTGTTTTAACCTCAACCGGTTTCAGAAGTGGCTTTATCGGCTTGTCTCTTCGTCTTGCAAGTGATGCCAAATCACTTTTGATAATACTTGAAGCATCTTCAACACAACGATCACAAACATAGACCTCCGGACCGGCTACCATGCTATTCACTTCAAGGCTTGAACGGCCACAGAATGAACAATTTACAATATCGTTGTTTTCTTTTTTATCGCTCATAGCCCTTAAATCTAATCAAAAAATATTTATTTAGCAGATTTTGCTCTTGAAACAACATTGTCTACCAAGCCATACTTTTTTGCTTCGTCTGCAGTCATCCAGTTGTTTCTGTCAGAATCATTCATGATATCGTCTAAAGTCTTACCACTATGGTCTGCGATAATTTGACTCAGTTCTTTCTTAACTCTCAATATTTCTCTGGCTTCGATCTCGATGTCACTTGCCTGCCCCTGCACTCCACCTAAAGGCTGGTGGATCATTACTCTGGCATGTGGAAGACAACTTCTCTTACCTTCAGCGCCCGCTGTTAAAAGCACTGCGCCCATACTTGCCGCCATACCCATACATGTAGTTGCGACATCGCATTTAATGTGCTGCATAGTATCATAAATAGCTAAACCTGCTGAAACTGATCCACCGGGGCTATTAATATAAAAATTGATATCCTTTTCAGGGTCTTCAGATTCCAAAAATAACATTTGAGCTACCAAAGAGCTTGCAACGGCATCATTAACTCCGCTTCCCAGCATGATAATTCTGTCTTTAAGGAGACGAGAATAAATATCATACGCGCGCTCTCCACGGCTTGTTGTTTCAACAACCATGGGCACAAGGTTGCTTTCTATAGGTTCTATTGAACTGTTCTTAGGTTGCGATGAAAGTGAGTTATAAAACATAGCCGTTAAATAAGTTGTTTATTTTTTGGATTTTTTCTCCTGAAACTTGCGATACTTTTCTTTGTCAAGTTCTGCAATTTTGACTTCATCTTCCAGCTTATCAAATACTTTGTTCTCACGAATACTGCTTCTTAATTGTTCGAGTAAACTCGGGTTTTGAGCATAGTATTGTTTAAGTTGATCCGGAGAAGCGCCGTAACGGGCTGCTTCTACAGAAATGAATTCGTCGATATCTTCGGGTTTTATTTCGATATCTTCAAATGTTTCTTGCAATTTTTGGCTAATAAAATACCATTTACCTTCTCTAAGGCCACGCTCTCTCATTTCTTCTTTATAAACAACTTCATCAAAGTTTTCAGGGAGTGTTCCACCTTGCTGTTGCTTCTGTTGTTCTACATAAGAATTTAACACCTGCTCTAAAAATACTTCAGGTACATCAACTTCATGGGCATCAACTAATGCCTCTACTACTTCATTTTTAAACAGGTCGCTTGAAGTCTGATCGTAGTACTTCTGCATCTGGCTCTTTATAAAGCTTTTAAACTCGTCTTCCGTTTTTGCTTCGCCGTTGCTGTTTTTTGAAATGAATTCTTCATTCATTTCTGCTTTATTCAGCTTTTGCACTTTTTTGATAGTTACTCGGAAGCGATCCGTTTCATCGCCTTCTCCTAATTCCATATCTACAACATCACCGGCAGACTTCCCTTTTAATGATTTTAAGAAATCTTTAGCGCCTTCTTGTCTCAAGTCAATAACCTGATCTGCATCTTCTTCACCGTCAACCGGATTACCGTCTTTATCCAATGAAATTACATCCACAACTAATTTCGAGTCTTTGGTAGCTTTACCATCAACATCTTCCCAGTTGCCTTCTCTTTCCAAAGTTCTCTCGATCTCTTCCGCAACTTCTTCATCAGTAACATCATGAACCATTTTGTTCACTTTGATCTTACCCAGATCTTTTAACTCTACTTCAGGCTTGGTTCCAATCTTGAAAATCACTTCCAGTTCATCGTTCTCCCAGGTCATGTCAACCATTTCTGTCTCACCAACCGGATTGTATTCAGGAACTACATCCTTTTCGAATACTTTCTGTACGTATTTATTGATCTCTTCGTACTCGATTTCAGTACCAAATCTCTTTTTTATCATTCCCATTGGAACTTTTCCGGGTCTGAAACCAGGTAGAGCAATTTGAGTTTTGTACTTTTTGTACGCTTGATCAAAGGTTTCTTGTAAATCTTCTCGTTTCGCTGTTAGGGTAAGTTCTTTATCAACTTTTGTTAATTCTTTAACAGAAATGTTCACTTTTTCTCCGCTTTTTAATGTGCAATTCAGCTGTTATGTACAGGTATTTTTTTAGATAGGAAAGTACGAAAGGGGGGACTCGAACCCCCACGCCGGTTAAGGCACTAGATCCTAAATCTAGCGTGTCTACCAATTCCACCACTTTCGCATAGTTTAGAGCTCACAAAGATATGGGTAAAAACATTTAAATTCCACCCTTCAAACCATGAAATTTTTAACAGTTTGATATTTGAAATCTTATTAATCAAAACTATAAAATTTGGGTTTGGGTTGCGCATTGCTGAAATTCTCACATCATGCATAAAAACCTTCGCTTTCTCTACATAACTACTGAAAATAAAGATCAGGCTTCTGATCTTGGAAGAAAAATCATTGATGCTGATTTGGCAGCCTGTGTTAATATTATTCCAGCAATGGAATCTATCTATAAGTGGGAAAATGAAATTCATACAAATTCAGAAGCCATACTGATCGTAAAAACGCACATCTCAAAAGTACAGGCGGTTACTCATTTTATAAAAGAAAATCATAGCTATGAGTGCCCATGTGTTATCAGTTTAAATATTGCGGAGGATGAAGGCAATCCTGAGTATCTGAAATGGCTTTATGAGAGTGCGACTGAAAGAACATGATACAATCAGAAAGAATAGCACCTCATATTTTATGGACTAAAATTAACCGCCCTGATGCCCGTAATGCCATCAATTTTCAGGTTATTGACCAATTAGAAGACCTGCTTACCACGTTAGAAACGGATGAATCCATCCGAGTTTTTATTTTTTCTGGCGAAGGAAACATCAGTTTTATAGCTGGGGGAGATTTAAAAGAGTTTCATTCAATTACTAAGAAAAGTGAGGCCATAAACGTATCTAAGCGGATGCAAAGCCTATTTAAAAGAATTGAAGAGCTACCTTGCTGGAACATCGCTTTTATAAATGGTGATGCCTATGGAGGAGGAATCGAACTTATGATGGCCTTCGATTTTATTCTATCATCGACCCACACAAAATTTGGATTTACACAAGGTAGATTTTATTTAACTCCCGGCTGGGGAGGATTAACTCGTTTGATCGAAAGAGTTGGTCGATCCAAAGCTCTGCAATGGCAAGGAAAAGCTGAGATCAAAACAGCTCGGGAGCTCTACAATGAGGGTTTTATTAATTCTATTATAGAAGAAAAGAATGTTTTGGAATGGGCTGAACCACTTACAAAAAATGGAAGGGATTTTATACAAACACTTAAGCGAAACAGTGGGATTTCTTCATTGAACAGGTTTACACTAATGGAATCTGAGATCGAACCTTTTGCTGACCTGTGGGTGGATGAAAACCACACTTCCAGAGTTGAGAAGTTTATCCAAAAGAATAATAAATAAAACTAACTCCCTATCATCATGATCAAATTCAGACAAGCTGTATTCGCTTTATTATTTCTATTGCTAGGTACTCCGATTCTTGCACAACACCATTATCAGGTAACTCTTTTGAGGGCTGCCCCGGGAGAATTAGGTGAACTCCTCGAATATGTTAAAAAGCAGAAATCAGATGTTGAAGGGAATATGATGATCATGCGCCATAGTCAGGGTGACCACTGGGATCTAATGCTTATGGCTCCATTTTCAAAACCTGAAATGCATAATTACAGCGAATGGGTAGATTTCCAGCACGACTTTTTAGTGGAATCAGATGTTAGTTGGAAAGAGTTGTTAGAAAAAGATTCTGAATCGGGCTTATATCATATTGAGATGTTTAATGCTGCACGTGGTTTACATGATGAACTGCTTCAGCAACGAGCTATGGAAAACATCTACTACAATGAAACCAATCGCGACGGGAATGTGATCTTTGTAACCAAATTCGGAAGCGATGTGGATAATTTTACTCTTGGCTTCTATAAAGATATGATCGATTTCGCCACCGATCCGGTTCTTACTGATAAAGAGTTTGAAGCGGCAGCTCTTAAAGCCGGATTCAAATCCCGATCAGCGATTGGGTTATACCTTCGGAGATTTCTAGTAGGGCATAATGATACCATTGCTACTAAAGTAAACTAACCCTTACAGAAGCTACATCGCTTTGTATAACCGCCAGATCATGGTACTACAGCGCACTATTAACTTTGAAATTACAGCGTGTTCTTTGGTAGAAAATACTTTACTGCGTTTCATTAGCATATACCCAAAAATGGGGGCTTTTTCAGGAATCTTCATGTGATTATTGATCAGATCAGACTCAGTAATTGCAAACATAGGCACTCCCATTTCTGCCGGCAAACCGTCCTCTCTCGACCTTTCAATAAATACGCCTTGTTTTGTGTTATAAATATTGTTGGTAAAATATGGCTTTCTGCTTTTTATCATTTTTCTGAATACAAGTTCAGTATAAAGGTCTGCGGGATTATAATTTTCGGGAATCCGTGAACCAACAGTAACCAACAAGTGTGGCTTGTCTTTGGATAATTTCCAGAATGATAGATGTTCCAATTCAAAAAGCTTACCAAGCTGTCTGCAAAATTCCTGTGATACGTTCAGGAAGTCCATAGTTTCCATACTAACCATCATATCTTGTACAATCTCTTTCTGGTTAGCTGCTAACTTTTTTGAAAGATCCGGAACTACGAAATTAGTGACCAGCTTCATTTCTATCCGCTCTGCTACTTCTTGCGGTTTCTCATGGAATAAATCTTTTTGGATAAAGTCTTTTGCCCCCAGTTCCATCGCCTTTTGTTCTTTTTCTAGGGTTGGTAAGCTAGTCATTAGTAAAATGGGAATATTCTTCTTCTCAGCATCCTTTTTGATCGCTTCCAAAAACTCTAACCCGGTCATCCCGGGCATATGAATATCACTAAGAATAAGATCTATCTTTTTTTCCGACAGTATATTTATTCCTTGCTGAGGTTCCTGAGCATGGATAAGATTATATTTCTTCCCTATCAGGTTCTTTACAATGATGTGCGAAGCTCTATCATCATCAACTACCAGAATTGTATAATCTGATTCTGAGCTCATTTTCCTTTTACTCGTTTCCGTAAAGTCATAATTGCTTCATACTGATTTTGACCTCTCACTAGGGTAATAGACATTTTTTCTCCTTCTTCAAATTCCCGCATTAAAGCCCACGCATGCATCTCACTACTTACTCTTTCTTTTCCAATTTTTGTAATAATATCTCCAGGCATAATTCCACATTCATATGCAGGACCGTTTTTATTTACACTTGTTACAAACAACCCGTGAATAGAAGGTACACCATATTGGTAAACTATCTGAGTAGTCATTCTCGTGAATTCCATCCCCGGATCAAAATCCAAAGCAACTTCTCCCGATTCTTCCAGTTGTTTTATGATCTTTTTTACTCTGTTTGCAGGAATTGCAAACCCAAGCCCTACAAATCCGGTGCTAGTTCCACCTGTGAAAATAAAAGTATTCACACCAATTACTTCTCCATCACTGTTTACCAACGGTCCGCCTGAATTCCCTCTGTTTATAGCCGCATCCGTTTGAATCATATCAATATAAACGCGGGGGTCTTTTGGGTCGGGGCGAAAATCTCTTTTT
>CEQZ01001945.1_pt1 | contig 141276 bp, 217 predicted proteins | sample 530941 | NCBI WGS metagenome assembly CEQZ01 (sample SAMEA2621107, study PRJEB7988) | marine metagenome | biome: marine biome (ENVO:00000447); feature: mesopelagic zone (ENVO:00000213); material: "saline water (ENVO:00002010), including plankton (ENVO:xxxxxxxx)" | depth 800 m | reverse complement strand
ATTCTATAGTTATGCTAGTCAACAAGAAACAATAACCCAATACGAAAATGATGGGTACACTTACAATGGAATAGAAGAATGTGCTTTAAATTTCTCAAAAGAAGTCACAAAAACAGTAATAAAAGAGACAGAGGTAACAACATCTTTACCAAGTACAACAGATATCTACGCTATTTTTGATACTACTTCTATGCAAGTAACAGACGGAATAGCAGCTTCTGAAGCTCTTAATGTTTGGTTCGATGCATACACAACAGATAACCCTGATTTCGAGGGAAATTTATACATAATACCTTATGGTATAGAAACTTATTTAGACTACCTTTGGATACTTCAACAAACTAATTACATACCTTCAGGAGGAACTTGGAGTGATATAGCGATATTACCACCTAATTATAATACTCAAGATTGGATACCTCCAAAAGATATATTACTTTTAGCTTTTGTAGATGAAACACAAGGAGGTCAAGTTTTATACCCACAAGGTTATCACGCTAGTACTATATCACAAGGATTTGAAAATCCTACGCAGCCTTCGGACTCTTTTTTCCAAGGATACCTTAGTTTTAAGGAACAAATAGAAAACAACTACGACTTTTTTAGAGGTGTTGTGTATCCAATTGTGCAAAACACAGCAGGGTTAGGGGGTGCTTTAGTTTTACAAACTTTAGCAGCTATGAAAGGTAGAACTTTGACACAATCTGAAATAGACGAGACAGGTACTACGGTAGATGTATCTTCACTACTAACAGAAAACCCTTATGAAAATACGCCTATACCAAACACAAGCCCTCAGCAATACTTAGAGCCGTTGGAAAACTTTGGTTGGTTTGGACAGTATGATAAGGTAAGCCCTGCTTCAGAGGTATTCACATCTCAACAATTTCAAGATGATCTAAATAACCTCATTAATCAAGGAGGAACAGAGACAGAAATTGTAGAAGAGGAGGTAGAGATAACAGAAACAGAGATAGTAAAAGTACCTTTAGAGGAAACAAAGTTAGGTAGTGATGATTTTGAAGATGCTTCTTGGACAGTTGCATATGATCCATTAAATGAAGGTTGGATATCTTATTACGATTTTAAACCTAACTATTATATATCTCACAACAATTTCTTTCAGACAGGCTTAAATGACGCAGGAAGTAAGTTTGGATTATGGAGTCATAACTTAACAAATAAATCATTTAGAGTATTTTACGGAGAAAAATTCAATAGTATTGTGGAGTATGGTACAAAAAACGATTTAAGAGTCAGAAACTTAAACAATATTAAATTTAAGTCAGAAGCAAGAAGGTATCACAACGAGTATGATTTTGCTTATAGTAGGGATATTACTTGGGATACAGCTATAATAAGTAGTACAAGAGAGAATACAGGGAAGTTAAAATTAATCCCTCAAAAAACCTTGTCTCAAATATCAAAGTACCCTAAGAAACTGTCTAGTACAGTAGCCGAGATACTTATAACCAACACAAATGAACTATTTAATTTTGACTATCTTTATAATAGAGTTAAAAAAGAAAATAATAACCAACCGCATTTTAATTGGGATATAAATAAGATTGAAAGAAAGTTAAACCCAAAAGCTGTATCTTTTTACGGCAAAAATATTTTAGAACCTTTGACATCATCTGCATTTAATGTATATTTGGAGCATAATGGAGATACTAGATACGAAGTTGATTTACAATGGACTATAAACGAAGAGGATGAGATATAAGGATAAAAAACCTATTGAGAGAGAGTATTATTTATACAGACACATAAGAATGGATACAAATGAACCTTTCTACATTGGTATGGGGACTAAAGTAAAAAAGTACTCCTCACTAACAACAGAATACAGAAGAGCATATGATACTAATAGAAGAAATAAGAATTGGAAATCAGTAGTAGCCTCAACAGATTATATTGTAGAAATACTATATGAGTCTTATGATAAAAACGTTATATATAAAAAAGAAAAAGAGTTTATAAAAAAATACGGCAGGAAAGATCTTAACCAGGGAAGTCTAGTAAACTTAACAAATGGAGGAGAAAAAAATAAAGGTTATGTAGCTTCTGAAGAAACAAGAGAAAAGCAAAGGAACTCTTTTGATATTGAAAAACATAGAAAGCATATAAATAGAATTTCAAAAGAGTGTTTTCACATAAAAACAGGTAAGAAATTTAAATCTTTAAAAGAGGGTTGTAAGTACTTTAATGTGACTTATGGTTCACAAAAAGAGGCAATAAGACATAAAAGAACTACAGCTTTATTTATGTTTAAAGGAGAGGAATTTGAACCTATAAAGAGAACTCATAAGAAGTATAAAAAATGCATTCATATAGAAACAGGTGAAGTTTTTAAAAGTTTAAAATATGGATGCAAGGTAAAAAAAGAGTCATATACTAAGCAGTTAGATGTGATTAAATTAGATCTAAGTACCAAAAAGTTTGAATTTATAAATAAAGAATATATAAATAATAAGGTCAAATATGAAGTTATAGACAAAAATACTGGCATCGTGTATATATCTTTAAGGTATGCTTGTGAGGTATTAGATTTAAACTATTCTGCGGAAAAGACAAAACTTAACAAGAATCCTGAAAACTCTATATTTTTAAAACGTGAGATACAAAGATAAAATAAAACCTGACTACTACCAAAGACTTGCTATGATAGAATCTTCGGGTAATCCTAATGCTAAATCTAGCACCTCTTCAGCAACAGGACTATATCAATTTACTGAAAGTACTTGGAAAGGCTTGGTAAATCAATTAGGTCTGAATTACAGTTTAGAAGACAGGACAGACCCTACTAAGTCTCGGAAAGTTGTAGAGGAGTTTACAAAAAGAAATAGGGATTATTTAAAAAATTCTGTTGGGATAGATCCCAATAGTACTGAACTTTATTTAAGTCATTTTTTGGGTATGGGCGGAGGGTCTAGTTTAATGAAGAAATTACTAGAAAACCCTAATGCGACTATAGATACTGTAGCTAGCCCAAACCAAATACAAGCTAATAAATCAATATTTTTAGATAAGAACGGAAATCCTAAAAACGTAAAAGATATATATAATTGGGCAGCAAAAAAGTTTGGAGAAAAAAAGTTTGCGGACGTATATAAAGACGGACAAGTATATGATATAGACGAAAATAATAATGTAGTATCAGTCAATCCAAGTACAGCAACAGAAGCACAAAAAAAGACATCGGATGCAGTTAGGAAATCTATGTTGTCCCCTAAATCGGAAAGAATTATAAATGAGGTTAAATTCCAACAAGCGTTTTACAAAAATTATAGCACTATTGACAATGTAAATAGTCAAGTACAGAAGCAACAAGAACAAGAAGAAAAAACCACAAACAAAACACAGCAGAAAGAAGAAACAGAAACTACTTCTCAACAACCGCAATTTAACCCATTTTCACAACAACAAACAGAACAACAAAAACAATATGTAGCACCTCAACAAGAGATAGATTATACATTGTTAGCACCAGAAGAGAATGAGTTTATGTCTCAGTTTTTAACACAGTTTCAAAAAGGCGGTGCTTATGAGATGCCTAAAGAGGCTGTGTATAAAGATACGGGTCTTCCATATAACTACGATTTCTTAGGAGAAAGTAACACACCTCAACAACAAGAAAACATTGTATCAGAAAGTACTTACGTTAAGAATCCTAAGAACTTTTTAGTAAGTGAGAAGCAAGAAGATAAAGATATTACTAAGATAATTGAAGGTGTAAAAAACAGAAAGGTAAATAAAAACAAAAATGTTAAAAATACAAGTGAAGGTACAATTAATAAGAGATTAGAAGAGGGTTTGTTATTAAAGTCAGGTACTAAAGGAGACAATGTAAAAACAATGCAAAGCACCCTAGTTGCACTAGGATTCTTAGATAAAGCAGATGGAGTGTTTGGTAAAAATACCAAAAAAGCGGTGGAAGATTTCCAAAAAGCAAATGGATTAAAAGTTGACGGTATAGCAGGGAAAAACACCATAAAGACAATTAACAGCTTAAATAGTAGAAAAGAGAATACTTATAATAATACAGTAATACCTCAAAAGTATGCAGAGTCTACGGGGGTTGCTTTTCCGAAAATAATAGACGAAAGGTTAGGTGAAGATAGAAGAGGAATCGAAAATATACCGCAACCCGAAAGAACTTGGTTAGATAGTACTAAAGAGTTAGTACCTTTATCCGTAAGACAGTTTATATATGACACCTTCAGAGGGGAGGATACTATAACAGAATCAGATCTAAGTGAAGATGAATACTCAAAGTTAATTGAGGGGGTTTACGATTCTTTAAAACAAGGGAAAAATAAAGTAGATTATGACACTTGGAGAAACGTCGGCTCAGGAGGTACAGATACAAGAGATGATGGAATGAATTTATATAATCCTGCATCTTCTTTACAAAAAACTTTAGGACAAGCTGCAATAAGAGTAGAAGATAATGGTGATATATACGTAATCGATACATATAATTTTAATGATGCAGGGGATAAAAAGAATAGGTATATAAACTCCCATACAGATAAAGATGGTCTTCTTAAACTAGATGAAGCTAAAGGTATTAGTAATAAGATGTATAGGATAGCAAGAAATTTTAAAACCTTAACAGGGAGATCAGAAGGAGGCAGCCCTAGTCGCATTTATGTCGGCAACATAAAGGACTACGAAGCGTCTTTAGAAAAAAGTAAAAACTTAAAAATATAAAGAAGATAGTTATTGCAGGGTGTATTATTACAAATAACCAAATATTAACTTCCTCATAACTAAGTCCAGATAGTCTAGATAAGTATTTTATAATACTTACACACTCATAGAATAAATCGTACATAATAAATTGCTTTTTAAATCTAAGCAAATATACAAATAAAATGGCAAGAAAAAAATATTCACGCAAAAAATATAAAAATGGTGTAAACCTGAATGCAACAGGGTATACTAAAAACACACCTACAGCAGAGAACAACTACAATTTGATACCGTCAAATAATATAACGATGGATAACACTACAGGTGATCTTCTTGCTATGCCGTTAGATGAAAATGGTAACGTTATTGGAATGGAGTTTATGAAGCAAGGTAAAGACTACAAATTTCCAAATGCAGAGTCTGTGTTAGAAGTACCTCAATATCAAACAGGAGTAGATTTTATGAATATGAATCCTTGGACAAACCTACAACAACCGCCAGAATATCAAGGATTACCATTAAGAGCTGGTGTCACAAAAGAGCAGGTTAATAGCAGGGTATCTAGCCCCTATACTATGCCTAATGAAGCAGTTTATAAAAATACAGGTATATCATATAACACAGGGGAAGTAGATCCAAACACAGTTTCGCAATGGGAATTAGACGAAGCAAATGCAACAGGAGACTGGTTAGATAAGAATATAGTTAGTCAAGATACAACAAAAGTAGATGATTTTATTAGTAAAAACTATGAAAACGAGATGGCTAACTATGACCCTAACCAAGGTATAAACAGGGATATCCAAAACCCGCCTAAAACCCAATTTTTCAATCCTTATGGGGGAGTAGACATACCAACCGCAGCAAATGTATTAGGTCAATCTATTGAATCAGGGAATACTTTAGGCACAGTAGCAAGTTCTTTAAAACTGGTTACAGGGCTAGGAAGAAATATCTTAGGTGGTATAGGACAAGAGAGACAAAATCAATATGGTATTCAGGATTATCAAGATGAGCAGAGAAGAGGTATGACACAAGCATCGTATCAAGACGGAGGTATGGCTCACAATGATGTACAAAATATAAACACCTCAACAGGAATAGGTTTTGAACCAACAACAGTAAACAGACTATTTGAAAGAATACCAGAGGTTAGCCCATCAGAAGCAGAAGTAGTGAAGTTAGGAAAGTATGGAGATAAAAAATATTTTGACATTATGTCTAATAAAGACAACAAGGTAATACTTAACCCAACAGCAAATAACCCTCAAAGTTCTGAGAATATGAATTCGTACTTACCATACCTAAGAGACTTAAACCCAGGTATGGACATATCATTTAATTATAATGCAAGGGGGAATAGGATGCAAGAAGGAGGTACTAACCAATACCAAGGTGCAGGTTCTGAAACATTGCCTATTGAAAAAATAGCAACAGGGGAGTATTCAGGAGAAACACCAAACACACCTAACTCAGAAATTGAAGGAGGAGAGTACAGAAAAAATCCTGATGGAGAAGTTACAGAAGTACTCGGAAAATCTCACGAGCAAGGAGGAGTACCTGCTGATTTAGAACAAGGGACAAAGATACTTTCTGACCACACTAAACTAGGAGCGGATAAAGCTAAGATGTTCAGAGAAGATTTTGACTTAGATATAAAAGCAAAAGACACTTATGCAGATGTGTTAGACAACTTTAAAAAGAAATCAGGTTTAAATAAGATTTCAAAAGAAATTGAAGATTTAACTAAAAAAGTAGAAAAAGAAACGGAGAAAGAAGATTCTGCTACAAAAGAAATAAACTTAGAATTTTTATCTGAAAAAATCAAAGAATTAGAAGAGAAAAGAAAACCATTATCTGCTGCTAAAGAACAACTATTTAATAAAGCTTTTGAACTACAAGAGGGATCTAAATCTAAAGAAGAACAAACAGAAGAGTTTAAAATGGGCGGTGTAATGGATTTAGCAAAACAATATGACATAGAACCTGAAAGAGCAAAAGAACTTATTAAGAAGTACCAAGCAGGAGGTTTTGTACAGCCAGGAAGAGGTCTACCAAATGTTCCAGAAGGTCAGTCAATAAACCCTCAAACAGGGTTAGCGGGTAATGTAGATAGTAATTTATATCAAATAGCACAACAAAGAAACCCTTGGTTTGATTTTACAAACTTTAATCCTCAAAACCAACAGCAAGTATTAAACTACCAAAAAGAATTTAATAAACGTTCAGGAAGTGGTATTAAACTGCAAGAGGATGGCATATTTGGAGAACAAACTCAATCCGCAGTATTAGGTCAGCAAGCAATAGGTATAACAGGTTCAAAACAACAAGGAGATTTACCACAAAGAGCTCAAATAACTACATCAGGTACTTTAAACCGTCCCGCCACTATTACACCACAAGAGAGACAAGTTATTGCAGACAAGGTAGCAAAAGGAGAGCCGTTAACAGAGCAGGAGAAACAAAAAATGAACCTACTTGCTTTACCTGAACAAAACCCTGTTATGCCAGGAGCACTACAACCCGTATTAAAAACAGAAAGAAGGTATGGAAGAATAGATCCAACTATGGTAGACCCCACGCAACAATTAGCTGAAATAGACAGAAGCGCACAAGCAGTACAATCAGCAGTTAATCAAGCACCTGATGCCTCTAGAAATGCAACTTTAGCTCAAATATCAGCTAACACTCAGCAAGCTTCAAATCAAGCAGTAGCGCAGGCTAACCAAACTAATGCTCAAAGACAACAACAAGCAGATGCCTTTAACATCAGACAAGGTGATAGAGAGCAACAAGCCTCTGCACAAGATGCACTAAGTTACGAACAAAGAATGTTTGGGGCTATGGCGAATACAGAAGCTGATATCAGAGATTATTTAGAAACACTACAACGTCAGAATCTAGCTAACTATAATAAAGTCAATGAGTTGAATTATCTAAATCAATTATCTGATAATTTTCAATTTACAGGAAGCGGTTTTGAGCAGGTAGGGGAGTTCGACCCAATAGAATATGCTAGAAGAGTCAGGTTAGCGCAATCAGGTATAATCCCTACAAAAACAACTACTACGTAATATAAAAAGATTTAAGGTTTTTGCTTATTCAGTAAAGATTTCATAGTTTTACAAAAAATTCAACAATTGGCAAATTACACATCAAGAGTAGCTAGAAGACAACAATTGGCAAGCCCTATTAACACGGAGGCTATTGGTTTTGTGCTACAAAGTAAGGAAGCAGCTTGGGACAGAAATCAGGCAAAATTAGATAGTATACTTAATCAAGTAGGGTCTTTAGATTTACTACGGTCTGAGGACAAAGAGTACGTTCTAGGTAATGTTGAAAGAATGTTAGGGTCTATAAACAATGTAGGCTCTTTAGACTTATCTTCTGACCAAGTGGGAAGAGGTTTAGAAAATGCCGTATTAGACAGCATAGACGATTATACTATAAACCAAGTAGCAATAGCAAGACAGAAAAAAGCTTTTGATTCCACCATACTTCAAGCGCAAAAAGACGGTACATACAATCAAATGAATCATCAAGTAGCCTTAAAGAGAGCAGGCTACGATTCTTATATGAAAGGAGATACAGACACTTTAGGTTCTCTACAGTATAACCCATACATAGATGTTAGTAAAACTTTGGATGAAGAGATACAAAAAAATCTAAAATTATTTGGTATTGAGAGAACTACTATGGAAGGAGGACAAGATGGATTTGTACATAAAAACACAAGAAACGTAGTATCAAGAGACAGAATTCAGAGAATAATCCAAGGATCAATGACCGCTGAAATGCAAAATCAGTTAGGTATCGAAGCTGAATATTCTTACGGAGATGCTGCGCCAGAAGTACAACAAGATATAACAACAAGATATTCTCAAAAAATAAGCAGTGATATAAGAAGTATTGATTCTGCAATAAGCGAACTAGAAAACGAAAAGAGCCAAAACACAGGCACACCTAAAGAAGCAGAATTACTCGATAACATAAACCTGTTAAAAGAACAAAAACAGTCTCTACAACAAAGACAGGAACAGGGTTTTGATTACAAAACAGCCTACACAAACTACTACAACGAAAACTTCCTAGAGTCTAAATATAGTAAATATGAAACTAATGAATTAATAGATACAGAGATAGATAAAAGCTTTTTAGAACTTCAAAAGGCACAAGCAGCAGCGCAGAAAAAAGCAACATCGCAACCAAACACAGCTTTCACAGATAGTGTAATAGATTTAGGAGTACAAACAGAAGACAGCTTACCAGATCAAGTAAGCCAACTAGAAACCACTTTTTCTCAATCTTATGATAATTTTAAGAGCCAAGTAGTAAGCGAAATACAAAGCGGTAATTTAGATTTTATAAACTTCTCTCAGTATAGCAGTTTATCACCTGAAGACCAAGATAAGCAAGTACAAAAAATATACGATATTATAAACCAAGGGCAGGATTTAAAAAACTCTTATCCTAAAAGTTTAGTAGAAGCAGCACAATCTTATAAAAGTGCCAGAGAGAATTTTGACGCTACCATAAACCCTATGCAGGAGGCAGTAGCTAAAATGACTCAAGGTATGTATGAGGGACTGCAAGAGGCGCATAAAAGAGGTGGCTTTAATCCAAATAATTTTAGACAAACAGAAGTTGCTCAAGCTATTAAAAATGGTGTAGACTTCAACAACATCAAATCTAATAAAAAACAGTTTACTAAGATACAGATAGGGCTTATAGACCAAATATTAAGAGAAGACTTACAAGGCAATGATGGCGTATTTGGTATTGAAGGACAAAACGAAAAAATGCTGAGATTAACTAGAGACAGGCTTCTAGCAACACTACCTAAATCTGAACAAGGAGAATATGTTAGTACAAAAGTAGTAGGACAATCTTCTTTTTCAAATTTCTTTGGTGGTATAGGAGACTTAGCAGCAAACACTCTTCAAGGCATAGCTAATTTTTTTAAAGGGGACATACCACAAGAACAAGTGGAGGAGCATTATAGAAGAGGGTCTGAAGCAGTAGATAGATTAAGAGAAACATATAAAGAAAGGTCTTACTTAAATACAGCTAAAGATATAATAGGGGATATAGGAACAGGGCAGCCCTTTCAATCGGGTTCAACAGAAGATAAATTTTTAAGAGACATAGACTCTAATATTTTTGAAAGAGATTTTTATGTAAAAAATGCACAAGGACAATTCGAGGGTAAGGGATTAGATGAATTTTTAAAAGAGACTGTTGGAGGGGCTATGACTACTGTAACCACAGAAGCAAAGAACAGAGTAAATAACCTTGAATCTAGACTAGGTGTTGTATTAAACACGAACCTAGTGGGAGCAGATTCTGCACCTATAAGAAACGCAGGAAAATCTTTAATAAATAAAGCAGTTGCAAAACAAAAAATAGATGTATCGGATATAAATGAAGACCTAGTTTATTTTAGCTATGATAAAAACACAGCAACAGCAACAGTCAATTTAGTAGAAAAAGATGGAGATAGAGTACCAGTACTTTTTAAACTTTCAGAATTAGACCCTCAAATTCAAAACAGCCTAGTTACTGAAATAGAAAATACAGCATATAATGCAATGAGTAACCCTGCTGCTCAATCACACAAATACCACTCCACTGTATTTGAATCTGAAAATGAGAAGTTACAAACTATAAACAAGTTAATGCAGTCGGGTGACATAGATTATGATTTATATCAAGTATATAGAGACAATCTAGACGGCTTAGGTTATGATAAAGACGACATATTACTTGAAGCAAAAACAGCAAAAAGAGAAAGTGCAGAAGGACAAGCCTATCTTACTAATGAATACCCAAAAGCTATTGAGAATTTAATGAGTGGAAGATATAGATTTAAAGTAGAGTATAACCCTGTATATGGAAAAGGTTATTTTGCAGAGACTTTCTTAGAAGACTCTATGAATCCTCAAAATAGAATACCTCTTATGTCTCCTCAACCTATGGGAGAGCACGTAAAACCTACAGTAGCTAAATTAGATGCTTTTGCAAAACAAGCCTATGCTATGGGAGCTTTATTTGAAGGTTATCAAAAAAATGATAAAGGGGCTTTAAAGATTTTCCAACAATTGAATAAATAAAACCAAATGCTAGATAATAATATATCTTCAAATAATACTACTTTAGATTCTGTTGAAACTTCAATTAAGGATAAATACCCCATACAAGGATCTCAACCTAAAAAAGCCATATTTAATGGTGCAGATTATTTAAGAGCAAAGGATGCAGGAAAGATTGATTTATCGCCTGCAAATATAAAACAAGAAGAAATCTATACTCCACTTAGTTCGGGAGAGATGGTGTCAAAATACCCTACCTATATACAAGGTTTAGACAATGAGCAGAGACTAGCACAACAACAGTCTACCGCAGAAAAGTGGGGTAACGGGTTATTAAAATTAGGGGGTAAAACACTAACTGCTGTTGCGGGTGGTACATTAGGCGTAGTAGAAGGCGTAATAAATGGTGTAAGCGAAGGGTCTTTAGAAGCAACTTACAATAGTGATTTCAGTAAGTGGTTAGACGACCTTAACACTAAAATGGACTATAACCTTCCTAATTATTACACTCAACAAGAAAAAGATGCAGGTTTTGTAGAATCACTAGGAACAGCAAACTTTTGGGCAAATGATCTAACAGAAGGATTATCTTTTACATTAGGAACTATTGTTTCAGAAGGTATTTGGGCTTATGCTACAGGGGGGTCATCGTTATTAGCAAAAGGGTTTTTAGGTAATACTGCTCGTTGGGGAAGTAAAGCCTTGTCAAAAGGTGATTCTCTAAAAGCCTTGTCAAAGTACAAAGATATTGTAAGACCTCTTATAGCTACAGGAGATAAAGCAGCAGTAGCAAATGCAAGACAAGCTTATACGAGAGGATTAAAACTCTCTCAAATGGCAGATAATGCTCGTTTTTTAGCTACATCAGCAGGTTACGAAGCAGGCGTAGAATCTCGTCATTACATAAAATCAACTACAGAGAATTGGTTAAATAACTACGAAGATTTAAATGGTAAACCTCCTTCTCAAGAAGAGATAACAAGATTCCAATCAGAACTACAAGATACAGCCAACGCAATATTTGGAGCAAACTTGGCATTAGTCGGGTCTTCTAATTTAGCAGTTTTTGGTAATATTTTAAAAGGAACACCAATAAACCAAACAGTAAAAAACAGCGTTTTTAAGAACAAAATACTAGGTGTAGGGTACAAGACTACCGAAGCAGGTAAGAAAGTTGCTCTAGAGGCTACAAAAGCACAAAAAATAGCTAGAAAAGCTTATGTGTTTGGTAAGTATTCTTTGTTAGAAGGTGTTGTAGAAGAGGGAGGACAAGGGGTATTCACAGCAACGGGAGAAAACTACATGCTTGATACTTACAAAACTGAAAATATCAATGATTCCATCTCTATGGCAGATTCTATGATAAAAGGTTTTGAAGAGTCCTACGGCACTAAACAAGGTAGAAAAGGTATCGGTATTGGTATGATAGTAGGCCTGTTTGGAGCGGGTATATCTACAAGAGGCAGGTTTGATGAATCTTCAGCAGAGCAAAAAGAGATTGAGCAATTAGTTGAATACTCAAATGCTGTAACTAATGACTTAGTACTAGAGCGTATAAAAGCAAACAGTAGAATAAAAAACGCCAATGACAAATTAACCAAAGCACAAAGAGACGGAAATGTAATAGAAGAAACTCTAGCACAAAATGAGATGTTGTATGCTAAAGCTATTAGAGATATTCGTTTAGGTGGTTTAGAAGCAGGTTATGCAGACTTTGAAGCTTACTTGAATAAAACCTCTGACGAAGAGATACTAAATACCACAGGAGAAACAAATGCTGATGAATACCGAGCAAAAGCATTAGAAGAGTATAAAAGAGTGGGTAATGTAGCACAGCAGAATTTAAACTTTGCTGAAAATATGTTAGGTACTACTCCATTAGCAGGAGATACAAGTGAGTCTAACGTGAAGACTATCGCTGAGGCGGTGGCTTATAATATGACTATGTTAGACGTTTCTGGCAACATTACTTCAAACATAGCTCAAAACTTAAAAGAGCTTATAGCTGAAAATTTAGACGTCGACTTAGCAAACACAGTTTCGGTTGAACAAGCTTTAAAGAATGTAGGTAAAGAACGGTATAATGAGTACAAAACAGCTAGAAAGAAAGTAGAACTGTCTCAACAGAAAATAGACAAGCTTAACACTCAAATACTAAATACCCAAACTGCGTTTGAATCAGAAAATACAGAAGGTAAGGCTCAGAAATTAAATGAGTTAAATAAAGAATTAGTAGCTGAACAACAAAGACTAGAGCAATTAAATCAAGAAAAAGAAGTAGCTTTTAGGCTTTCAAATATACCAAACCTTTCTAATGGAGAAGTTACTATGGATATGCTTGATAGTCAGCAACAAAATCTCCAAAGACTTGAAAAAGGTTTAACCGTAATCAGCCCTCAAAACAAAGAACTAGCTAATAATCTATTTAAGAGATATGAAGATGCTGTCAAAAAAGAAGCAGCTTACGGAGCAACAGTAGAAGTAATACTAGATCCAAAATCAAGAGCCTCCCATTTAAATGGATGGTTATCAAAACTTGCAAATAAAAATAAGAACTTACCAGACACTATAAAAAGACTTATAGAGGATAACACTAATTCTTATGAGGAGAACCAAATACGGGCTGTCGAAAACACAACAAATGATCAAAACGAGGCTGTAACTGAGGTTGTAGATGATGCTGAAAATGATGCTGTAAACCAAAAAACCTCCATTGAAAATCAAGAACAGTTAATAGATAATTTTATAAAAGAGCAAGATTACCTTACAAAGTATTTAGGCGAGGATATAAAAAATAATAAATCTATTGACCAAAAAGATGTTGAAAGATACAACGAACTTTTAGGTAAAGCATCGACAGACCCTCAACAAATTGTTAGAGAACCTTTTCAAGAGGGTAGAGGACTTACAGAAGAAGAAACACAAGAGTTAAAAGATTTAAATAGAAAATTAAACGATTGGCAAACCATTAAAGGAAGTGGTATTGCTGATGAATTAGATTTGTTAGAGCAACTTAAAAAACAAGTAAACGCAGAGCAAACTTCCCCAAAAACAACAGTTCAAAACATTGTTAAAGCGGGGGATGGGCAGAATGCATCGGGAGCAGGTGACTACAACTCTAATGTAAACACAATACAAAACCCTTCAGAAAAAGGTATAAAATACAATAAAACAGATAACACTTGGGAATTAGTGCATACTAAACCTGAGTCATTAACTGAAATAATACCTGATTCCACTCTAGAAGGAGATTTATCGGGAGAAGTAGGTACTGAATTTACTCTAACAAAAGGAGACAATACCGTTAAGTTTAAAGTAACTGAGTACAATAGATTGTCAGCAAATAGAGAAGCTTTTGATAAAGTACTTGAAGGGAGCGGCACTACAATACTAAACTTTGAAACTTCTAATTATATGCCTCTTTATAGAGACGGAGTTCCTTTACAAGGAGATTTTGGATTTGTAATTGATGGTGAGGCGTTTGTATTAGACGAGGGGGCAGCTTATGATTTAAAACCAGAGGATACTTTAATAGCAGAACTTAACTTAAAAGATGAGTTTAATAAAAAACTTTTAGAAGATTATCGAGCAGGGAAAATAACTAAAAAAGAGTTAACTGACAGGCTATCTATACAAGTTAAACCTAAAAATAATCCGAATACAAGATTGGGAGTATTAAGAGGGTTAGGAGAAAAAAACAGTAATTCTCCTTCAGTGGCTGCTATGGCTCAATTAAGAGACAGTTTATTAGAAAAAATAGATAAAAGAGATAGTGATATAATAGATTTAGGAATAAACATTCCTGTAAATAAAATACTTATAGGTTCTCCTAATGTAAGATTAAACCAAGACGGGAATCCTCAAACCATCGCTTTTAATTCTGACTCTATAAAGCAAGTTGTAGCAACAGGATATACTGTAGCAGGTAATTTTGATCCAGAAGCAGCACAAGGTAGTACAGTAAGGCTAAACAAAGAGCTTAAAGATGTAAAAGATGTCTACGTAAGACGAGTAGCAGAGATGCCTGAAAATCAAGGTAAAAAAATACCAACAGTAGTATTTAAATATAGAAACACACTTATTGCATTTCCTGTAGATTTAATAGAGACAGAAACAGCTTTAGCAGAGCAAGGTAATGATATTCTAGACTTAAACATATCATCTTCACAAAAAGCAACAAAGTTTGTAAAACTATTACAAGACAATAAATTAAACCCAAGTGATTTTAATATAAACTTTGCACAAGAGGGGTGGGAAAATACTTCTCAAACTCAGAATGCTTTGGATGCATTGGGGTCAGTTACTTCTTTTGCAGATGTAGAGTCTTGGAGACAAAAAGGCTTTAATCCTGTTAATCTTATAGATCAAGCAGAGATATCTGTTGATTTAACAAACAAGCCTTTACTATCGGGTAAGGTGGTTATTAGGTTAGAAGATAGAACTCCTTATGATGACAGAGTGGTACGTCAAAAGTATAAAAATAGAATAGAACAAGAAAGAATAGATTTAACTGAAGAACTTAGTCAGGAAGCTATTGATATAGATAACCAGTTTCAAAATACAGATGAGTTAGGATTAACAGTAAAAGAAGAAGATAGCGAGTTTTTAATAGCTATCCAAGATGAAGGTACGATCAAAACCCCTACAACAGATGTAGAAAAAAGAAGTAATGCAAATAAACTGAGAAATGCTTTAACAAAAAGTATTCCTAGAAAAATTAGAAATATAATTGGTTCTGAAAAAATAAAAGAACTGAGAGATAAGTTCAGAAAACTAGATAAATTACAAGAACAAGAAAGTGAGATACCTACAGAAATATTCCCGCTTTCAGATACACAAATAAATCAGTTGACAATGTCTTTAGCAAGCACTCCATTCAATACATCGGAGGACTTATTTTTTGCGCTAAGAAAAGCTTTTATAACACCAACAGGATTTAATCCTACAGTAGAAAGTATGGTGGAGTCAGGTCTTTACAATCAAGTAGAGGCAGAGACTTTGTTTGCAAATACAGACAAAATGGAGGAGATAAAGACTTTAATTGATCAGTTAAATGTAACTGAGGAAATTATAGAAAGTAATTTCACCCAAGATGAGAGATTTATTTCAAATAATGGAAGTTTAGATATTATAGGAAAGCTTGAAACTTCAAATTCTTATGTAAATAAACAAGAAGCACTAGATTTATTGGGGGGTATTAAAGACCGACAAATCTTTGAAGATGAACTTAATAAATCAGACTTAGACTATCTTAAAGATTCTTATGATAGAACTAAAGGTACAGATGAAGATATTTTCATAGAATTTTCTATGTACGATAGAGTACCTGTAAGATCCGAAGCAACTGAGGCTCAACAAATGTTAGAGGAGACCTTAACTCCTGATGAAGCTCCGCAAGAATTATTAGATGTATTGGATACTATAATAGGTATTAATACAAATACAACAACTTTATCCAACAGTGAGATAGCTGTAATTACAAATGAAACTTTAGAGATAGCAAAAACAGCAGGTTTAGACCTACTTAATTTACGAGGAGAAAGTTTAGAAAATTTAAAACCACTTTTTACAAGTCTGGCAGATTTTTTACAGTTTCAAGATGAAAGATCTTTTAATAATTTTCTAGTAGAATATAATAAGATAAACAATCTACCTCAAGTAGAAACAGAATTAGTAATTGTAAACGAAGTTAATCGTAATACAAATGGTATGGTTTATTATGAAACCAATGAGACTACTTACGAAGTTTTTGAAAATGAAGGGTTAGTACCACTAGGAGATAATGTGTACAAGCAAGTTCAAGATAAAACTTTAGATGTATTGTATACAGAAGTATCTCAACAAACAGGACAATCAATACAAGAACTTAGAAATCAAGTTATAGAGGAATCAAAATTTATTGAAAAACCTGAAGAGTATTCTTCGGAAACCTTAGAAATAATCACCCTTCATAGAATTCAAAATCAAGGTGTTATAAATAACAACACAGAGTTACCTCAAATAAGCAATGAAGCTGTACTATATAATAAGAATTTACGAGGTTTAACAGATTTACAAACACAGTTTGTAGCTGATTTCAATAAAGAGATTGTTGATAACAAACAACGTAATACAACAGAGTATCAAGAATTTTATAGTAAGTTTAAGATAAATTCAAAAGGTATTGTGCTAAAATCAACAGACCCCCTAACTATGGCTCAAATTAAACCGTATTTAAAAGGTAAGATAAACACATACCTTCAAATCACAAACCAAATACCCGTTCAAGGTGAAGTAGATTTTATAGATAGAAATATAAAAAGATCATATTATTTGGATAATCCAAAATCTTTACCTATTTTTACCGAAAATTACGAAAGATTAAATGATGTTACATTACTTAGTAAAGCATCTGAAGATTTTATACGAGTAGGTACTAGACTCTACGAAAATACAGAAACTTTAGGGGACTACAATTTTTACTCGGAGTTACCTATCAGAAGTGGATTAAAAACATATGAATTAGAAACTAAAACCCCAAAACTAGATATTGATTTAAACGATTATAATCACTTAGTACAGCCAGAATCAAATACAAAAGTAAGCAACAAATACTCAAAAGATGTTGAACAAGAAATTGATAAGGATATGGAGTGCAGTTAAAAATCAATACTATGAAAAACGAAGATCAACAAGAATTAGATTATAACCACTGTCATACAGTGTGTCAAGATTTAATGGAAACAATAGAAAAAATTGAACAGAGAATTAAAAATACTGAAGTATACAAAAGGTTTGAATAACTACGGACTGTATCCTACACTAAGTCTTTTAAAAGAATATGAGGAAAAGGAGTTGTATGAAGAATGCGCTGTGATATTAGCCGCTGTGGAGCAAAAATTCAAAGATTCAAATCTGTTTCCAAACAATAAATTTCCAACTAAAATAGAACAGTTCTCAGAAGAACAGTATAAAAAAATGTTTGATAGCTTTGGTCTTGAGGGAGATGTTGCTCTAAAGAATAATTCTTACTACATAGCTGAAATTAAAAAATTATAGAAATGCCTTGTAAAATAAAAAGAAACCAAAATAACGAAATTGTAAATGTACTAGACTCTCAAGGAATTGAGAGTTCTCTTTATAAAAGTATAGCAAAACACCCTCTAGTTCAATCTAACGAAGAGGCATTAAATATATATAAGAATTCACAATTACCTAAGATAGGAGAAGATGCAACTTTAGTGCATAAAGTAGGGGATATAACCACAACTTCTTACAGGGAAGCACTACAAGCCGCAAAGCCAGGAGACGATATAAAAATAGGGTTACAAAATACACAAGGAGAGTATTTTAATATAATCACCACAGAAAAAACCACTAATAAAAATACAGTAGAGGGTTTTACTAACTTTTATATAGAAAGCGGTATTTTAAATGAAGATAAAAAGCGTGTAGGAAATGATTATCATTTTCAGCCAAAAGGTCAGGATGAACTAGCCCGATCTATTAATTCTCAAATACTAAGAGAAGATGCAAAAGCATTTTTAGGTACAGAGGGGTTAACAGAAGGTTTTGAAACTTTTCAGTTTGATAAGACTATGAATACAATTATGCTTCAAACTAAAAATGGTGAGGAGCGTATATCTTATGAGCAATTAGACCAAATGACACCTCAAGAGGTAAAAAGAAAGTTTGATAATCCCGACTTAATCTTACTTGAAAGAGAGTTATATAAAAACCAACCTGCGTATAGAAATACTACTTTTACTAATCAAGCACCAACAAGAACAGAGAAAGAGTTACAAAAATCATTGCTGTCACTGCTCTCTAAGTTGGGAGTTACTACTATGGGTATATCTGAGTATATGTCTAAGTATCAAGCAAGAAACGGGGTTAATCCTAATGCAGAGGCTTTAGCTGACATAGCTAACCAAGTTATTGCTTACTCACAAGGAGAGATATCAATAGAAAACTTAACAGAAGAAACAGCTCACTTTATAGCTGAGGCTATGCCTATTGAACAGACACAAGATATTCTACGTAATATACATAGAACACAAGAGTATGCAGAATACGCAGATAGATACAGAGAAATTTACCGCTCAGAGTATAACGAGGCAGACTTAGAAGATGCTGTAAGAAGAGAGGTTCTAGGTAAGGTTATTGTAAACAGTATAAAAAATAACTTCTCAACAGAGAATAAAACAGGTACACAAGTAGGTATTATAAACCGTATAAAGCAAGTTTTTGACAGTGTAATAGATACTGTTAGAAATATGTTTAAACCTCTTTATAGACAAGAATTAGACGTATATTTAGAAGATATAAATAGAATCATTCAAAGTAAAGACATCACCACACTAAATACGGATAATTTTAAATTCAACAAACACAGACTTTATAGTGTAAGTAAAAAGTCACCTCTTACAAAATCAATAGAAAAAGCTATTGAAGGCGTAAATCAACAAATGCAAGCTTTATCTTCTGAAAGTGGTATGAAAGGTCAAAAAAGAGGTAAGCTAGTTCGCCTAGAAGAAGATTTAAATAACAAGGAATCTTTAAAGGCAGTATCCTCAGTTATAGATATGGCTAAAAATGACATTCGTTATTTAAAAGCGTCTATAAAAGATTCAAAAGATAATAATAAAAGCTACACCCTATCTACTGAGGAAAGTATTGTATTTAGTTATCTAAACGGTATTATTAAAGGGTCTTTAAATGAACTTATTGCCACAACAAACAGAACTAATATAAAAGAAACAGGTCTTGCTAACTCTATTTCCGATTTTAAAAAATGGGAACAGGTAAACTCTGACGTAAAAGAAACTATAGGGGACATTGAAGAAATATCCAGTGAAATATCACAAGCCAAAAAACAACAAATAGAAAGAATTGTTGATGATTTAATTAGGGTTAATAATTTTTCAGAAAGAAATAGAGAGGATTATATTAAATGGGCAGAAAAAGCAGAAAATGACACTAATTACATTCACGCTACTTTTGGAGCTTTAGCACACTCTCAAGATGGTATGCTTAGAACTTTAGACTACCTAATTAGAAAAATACATAATCAAACAGATAGTAATTTTACAAGAGAAAACAACAGAATAAATAAGGTTTTACGTGATTTAGGTTTTGACACATCTTATTGGAGATCGCTTATTGACGGTAGCTACATAATAAACGAGTACAACCAAGAGCTTCACGATAAGTATACAAATGAAGTAGGGGTAGTATACGCCTACAAAAAAGCAGTACCTAAAACAAATCTGAAAGATTCTGAGATTATTGAGAGATTTAAAGAAGGAAATATAGAGCTTAACCTATCTACTGACCAAGCTAACGAATTTGCTCAACAAAAAAGAAATTGGGATTACGCTATAAGTGAGAGACCAATGACTGAGGAGTACTATAAAAACTACGAAAAAAGGTTAGATCAAGCAGGTATAAAAGGAGTGTCTAAAGAAGCTCTTAGGAACTACTATTCCGATATGTCTAAAATGAAACAGAAGGCTTTGAACAGTAAGGGTCAAATTGATATGACTTTACTTTCTGAGGCTGAACGTGTTTTATGGAGACAGCTTACAGAGAACAGACAGTCTATGAAGAACTATACTGATGAAAACGGTGTACCTAAAAATGGATTGAGATATGTTGAGGTTAATGGGCAAATTCAAACTAATGAGAATGGAGCTCCTTTATTTGAACCTACATTTGATGTAAATGATGAAAACCTTCACAAAGAATACCGTGATGCTATAATCGCATTAGACATAAATAAGTTAGATGAACTTAACATCGCTGAAAGGAAGAAGAGCGAACAAGAAGGCATAGAACCACTACCACAAGGTTTTATAGATGGTTTGAGAGTAGCAGAAGCACAAGGAGGCGAGGCTTTAGTTGAGTTTTTAAAATCTAATGCTTATATTGGTATGTCTAACGATTACTGGAATAACCTAGAAACATCTGATTCGTTAGTTGAAAGACTTAGAAATGAGGGTAGTGATGAGGCAATTTCTTTATCTAACAACCTTTTAAAAGCAAAAACACAGCTTAAAAATATACTAAAAACACACGCAAATAAAAATCAACCCACTGAAATAGATGGAAATGCTTTATCTAATACAGCAAAAGATACAGTAAGAACTATACAAACCGTATTAGACGGATATTACAGAGAAGCAAATTCAATATTAAATGATGAAGGCAACTTTTCTTCGGATTCAATACTTACAGCAAATGATGCTTGGTTAGATCACATCGACAATTTAGGTATAGAAACAGCAGAAGAAGAATTTGATGCAGCTAAAAAACATATGACAGCTACATCTGTGGATAGAACCAATTCTGACTTCTATACTATGGGTGCAAGAGCTAAAGAAGGAAAGCTTCAACCTAGTTTACAAGAAATATATGATACAACACCAGGGACAGATGCTCAAAAATTAGAGAGAACTAAAAAAGAGTTAGTCAGAAGACGGTTGCTTCCATATTATAAAAAATATACCTCGGTACAATACGAGAACTTTATAAATACGGTTGGTTCAGGAGGATCGGTTGAAGTAAATGGTAAATTGCTTTCTATGACTGACTATATAGACTACGTATCAAAACAAAATGTAATAAGTATAAAACCAAACTACTCATTTTTTGATAGTAATAATAGTGCTGATGTAAACCCTAATTATAATAAAGGATATAGAGGTGGTTATCTACAGCCTAAAAAAGGAAATATAAAATTGCCAAATGGAGACACTGTAAATTTTGAGAATAACACTTTTAAGCAACGATTTGCAGATAAAAACTCAAAAGATTACAAAGCATATCAAGCTGTAATGGATTTCCACATTCAAAATTTAGATAGAATGGGTGTAGGGAGATCTTACAATGTATACTTAAAACCACAGTTTAGACAAGATACAGTAGAACGTGTAAATAAAACAATAAAAGACCCAAAAAGAATTGGATTGGCGTTTAAAGAAGCTTTTACTTTTACAGAAGATGACCAAGTAAAAGGTGATACAACTTATGGAGGTATAGAAAAAGTAATACCTAAAAGAGGTATTTATAAAATAGAAGATCAAAACGATGTTTCAAATGATCTTTATAATACTATGAATATGATTGCTTATGAATCATTCTTAAGAGAGCAGCGTATTAACACTTATAGTGATGTAATGGCGGTTATGGATTCCATTGAAACTAGAGCAACAGTTAAGGATAAGAAAAACGACTCTACCAATGCTTATAAAATGGCTACAAGTGCAGTAGATAATTCACTATTTGGAATTAGAGAGCAGGTTACTTACGAAATAAATCTTCCATTTACAGATAAAAAAATGGATGTTGCAAAAGTAGGTAAGCAGTTATTATCTTATGTTAAGACACGTAATTTAGGGTTTAACGTAATTATCCCTATGACTTCGTTAATTACAGGTACAGCACAAAGAATAATTGAAACAAAAGTAGGGGAATTCTTGGAAAGCCGCTCTCAAAAACTAGGTACAAAAGAGTTCTTTAAAATAGCAGGAGAGTCTGCAAAAGATTTTGGTAGTTTAAACCCAAAAGGAAAACTAAATGTACTTGGTCAAGTATTTGGTTCATTCGATTTAAAAGAGTCATTTAAAAACTCTAGTTATGGGATATTATCTAGAACGCTGCCTAGGATCGGTATGGGATTACACACCCTATCAAACTTTCCTCTGTATGGTAAGGCTATGTTAGGAGTCCTGCACGACTTTAGATTAGTAGAGCAACCCGATGGAAGTACAAAAATGATGAGGTGGTACGACTATAAAATCGCCCAAATGAGAGAAGGTAAAACCACAAAAGAAGCTAAAGCGCAGTGGGGTACTATGGAGGCAGATGTAATCTATAATTATATAGAAGTAGTTGACGGACAGTTTAATTTTAAAAAGCAATTAGAAGAAAAACTAACCGATTACAACGAAAAAGAGGTGATAGACCGATTAACAAACCACATAACTTCTGTAAATGAGAGAATCGACGGTCAGATGAATAATAATGACAGAAACTTAGCGTCAAGAGACTACCGTTTAAACTTCTTTAACACACACAGAAACTACTTTTGGCTTGCATTATCACATAGATTTAAATCAAAAAGTAATAACCCTTTGACAGGAAAACTAGAAGAAGGAAGTTATATTACATTTTTTAAAGCCGCTAAAGACTATTTAAACAACTTTAAAGAGTTAGGAGCAACCAACTTAATAAAAGGATTTAAAAAAGTATGGGATGATGCAGGAGTAGATCCAAAAACAGGAGAGATAGATTTTGAACAGAGAGAACTAGTTAGAACAAACTTAAAAAGAATCGGTATTGAGTGGGCTATACTTCAAGTAACACTTCTAACAGGACTACTACTATCACAGATTGGTGGGGATGAGGATGATCCGTATATTTTAAAAAATTTAAATCTCCTCAACGCTCGTCTCAACAATGAATTAAACTCGGTACAAACGGGAATAGTTGGGTCTGCTTATGAAACCTTAAAAACACCTTTCGTTGGATTAGATACCGTCACGAATCTTGCTAATGTGCCTGATCTGCTTAATGACGAAGAAATAAAACACGGAAGTTATAGAGGTATGAATAAGAGGGAGAGATGGTTACTTAAACAAACACCAGGAGCAAAGTCTATGAGAGACTTAACAGAATTAACTCAAACAGTTAATACTTATAATTTCTATAATGAGAAGTCTTACGATAACCCTTTAAACCCTATACATTATTTCATAAGTAAAAATTTGGAAGAGTAAAAAACTGTTAAATATTTTAAAAAGCTCTGCGTTAATTTGTAGGGCTTTTATTTTTGCCGTATTTTTGTTGAAAATAACTTATAAAGATGAAGTCAAAAATTTTAGGAGTAATCACAGGTCGATACCCTTTAGGATGTCAAGCGTACTCCATAGATGCAGAAACAGGTAAAATAATAGCCTCACATTTTTGCAGTAATGAAGTATTTGCAAAAAGCGATTTAGGTTTTACAGAACCAAGTTTTACAAGGTTACTAAATGAACCACATTCCACAGAAGGTTTTAATAGAGAAAGGAGAGACACCTACTCAAAACTATACCCTAATGGATATACTCTTGAATGGGTAGGTAACATAGAAAATGTAGATGGTTTAGCAGAGCTATTTAATCAAAATAATTAGAGTAATGGAATTAGGACAAAAAGTAAAATTTGACAAAAAATACAAAAGAGTTCATTCAGTAGCTGGAGAAAATGGTTTTCAAAAAGTTTGGTCGGAAAAAGACATAAAAGAAACAGAAGGTGTGTTTGTAGGAGTAAGAAACTTAGTAAACAGTTATCTTGAAGAACACGAAGATTTTTCAGAATTTGAGTACTACCACGATGTTATAAATAAAGTAGAAGGGCAGTGCGCTTTAATAGCAGTTAGTAAAGCTCAATTAGTAAAAGTACCAATTAACAATTTAAAAACAGTTTAGTAATGGAGTGGATAAATGTTAAAAAACCTTTTTCAGAATATGGGTTTTTATATAAGACTGTAAACGGTAAAATAGGCGTAAGTATGAATAGAAAGTTAGATGATTGGTTCATAAACAAATATGCTGTCCAATACTATATACCCATATTAAATATACTTAGCTTACCTCATAGCGATAAATTATGAATAAAATCAGCTTCGATTATGATAGTACTTTGGATAAGCAATACATACAAGACTTTGCAAGAAGTTTAATTATAAAAGGTTTTGATGTTTGGGTATGTACTAGCAGGTGGGACGATGAAACCGCCGCAGAAAAAGGCCATAAAGATTGGAATAAAGACCTATTCAAAGTAACAGACAGTTTAGGTATACCAAGAGAAAAAATAATTTTCACTAATTACGAACTCAAATCAAAATTCTTAAAAGACAAAGGATTTATATTACACTTAGACGATGATTGGGTAGAACTAAATCACATAAACAATGAGACAAATATAGTAGGTATTTCCGTGTTTGGAGGAAACTCTTGGAAAAATAAGGTTAAAAAAATTTTAAGTACTTTGGATATTAAATAAATAAGTCATATATTTGCATATTAACAACATTAAAACTTAGAAAAAATGTTAGGAACACTTTTAACTTATAAGTTTTGTCAAAGAATATCAATTATCATTAAGAAATATTTAACGAATTTGTACAATAAATTTGTTTATTTTACATTTACAGAAAATTACTAATTTGTTTAAAAGCTTTAAATATAGAATTTACCCCACCGACTCTCAAAAGGAGCTGATACACAAGCATTGTGGTAGTGCTAGGTTCATATACAACTTAGCTTTGGAGACAAAACAAATGGCTTATGCAGGAAACAAGGTAAACTTAACTTGTTTTGAACTTATCAAACAACTACCTGAACTTAAAAAAGAGCTTCCTTGGCTTAAAGATTGTAACAGTCAATCTTTACAAGCACCAATAAGGAATTTAGACAACGCTTTTACAAAATTCTTTAAAGGTCAGGCGGATTTTCCTGTATTCAAGAAAAAATCAAATAAAGGTAGTTTTAACATACCTCAAAATGTAATATTATCCGATGAAGTATTGGTGATACCTAAATTTAGAGAAGGTATTAAGATTAAAATACATAGGGACTATTATGGTAAAATTAAAAGCGCTACAATATCTTATACTTCTACTGGAAAATACTTTGTTTCAATACTATGTGATACGGAAGAAGAAAAACCTAGTAAACCAAAAATAACAGAAGAAAGCTCTGTAGGTATCGACCTAGGAATTAAAGACTTTATCGTTTCATCAGAAGCGCAAGTATTTGATAATCCAAAATATTTAAGAAAGTCAGAAAAAAGATTAAAATTTTTACAAAGAAAGTATTCAAAACATAAAGGAAAAAGAACAAAACTAAAATTAGCAAAGTTACACGAAAAAGTAGCAAACCAACGAAAAGATTTTTTACATAAAGTTTCTAAAGAGCTTATCAAGAACCACGATACAATTTGTACAGAAACTCTACAGGTAAGAAATATGTTGAAAAACCACAATCTAGCAAAATCAATAAGTGATGCAGGTTGGGGTATGTTTATGACAATGTTAGAGTACAAATCTGAATGGTACGGTAAGAACCTGATTAAAATAGGCACTTTTGAACCATCCTCTAAGACTTGCGGTAATTGTGGGTTAATAAACAAAGATTTGCAATTAAAAGACCGAGAATGGACTTGTAAAAGCTGTTCTACTATACTTGACCGTGATTTGAACGCTGCTTGTAACATTAAAAACTTTGCTTTAAGAAACTATGTGTCTGGGACGGACACTGAAAATCAGAACGAACTGCCTACATTGGTAGGAGTGTTGACTTCTGAAACTAATACACTTTAGTGCTTAGTAGTTCACTTAGTAATCGCGGCAGCATCAGGGATTATCTCTGTCTATGTTTACCGTAATAACGAAAAAACATTAGATAAATACTTTGATTTAGGTGATAAAGCTTGGGATAAAGCTAATGTAGATGAAAAAATCGCCGCACTAAAGAAAAAATTAATTGAATTACAACAAGAGAAAATTTCAAAAAAGTAAAACTATGAAAAAAGGAAGCGACGGACTATTAACAGATATCATCTTTGAAGATACAATGGGGGGATAATAAAGTAAAAACAAAGATATGAATTAGAAGATAAATGGTTATGATCCCTGCAAGGAAACCAATTTTTTAATTTAAACCCTTAGATTAATTTCTAGGGGTTTTTTCGTTTGGATACATACTCGCTAAATACAAAAAATACTCCGCCTCAACAACATCCCAATGCTTAATTAAATACTCAGGAAAGATAGATCCACCGTCTTGAACCAGATAAGGAAAAGCCACGTGACCATTTTCTAAAGACAATAAGTGATAAAGCTCGTGATACAAAACAGCTTTCCTAAAAGTAGGAAGATAGTTTGGAATATCAGCATTAACAAGGATTATCTTACGGTCATTCCTAGTCGCTCCGTGACGACCTTCTAAGTTACTTGACACATAGATACCTTCAAGTAAAGAAAGCCGCTTAAAATCGATATTATACTTAGCACAAGACTTAATAAAGTCAGTTAGAACAGGTTTATAGAAATCATCTACCTTAATAACTTTTCCGTCAGGAAGTACAAAATCAGAAACCTGAGCCTCCAAAGAAAGGAAACCCAGGTTTAAAATTAAAAATATAATTAACTTTTTCATAACTTAAACGTATCTTAAAGATGTTTTGTGTGGGTTGTGCAATATAGCATTACTCAAGTATTTATAACTTTGTGGTTTTGAATAAGAGGCTTCTTTTAAAGAATCATAATATATTCCTGTATCAGTGTCTAAGACTATTTTAGCACTTTTTCCTTTTTTACCTTTAGATTTACTATTGAATATTTTTGTACCACCATCCTCAATTTTTTCTCCGTCAGGTGTTATTGAAAAATTTTTCCAATTTTCTAAAGCCTTATTATAGCTATCAGAGGCTTCTATTTCAGATTTAAAATAACCCAAATAATATTTCCTTTGCATTATTCTTATGCTTGCCGCCCATCCTTCGCACTTACTGTCTTTTGAAACTCCTTTAAACTTAGAAGTGACATTATTTCTTTTACTGTTGTAACTATTTTCTCTCTGGGAGCACCACCTTAAGTTAGACAGGTTGTTATTACTTCTATCAGAATCTATATGGTCTACAACTAAACCTTCTTTTAGACCCTCAAAAGTAATTAATATCAATCTATGTACATATATCCTAGAACTTTTCTTATTCTTATAAAGTTGTACAGATTTATACCCTCTACCATTATCATACTGTCTTAATACTTTAGGAGGTTTATTTTCAGTAACACCATTAACTTTTAAAACTTGTCTTCCTAAGCTTTTAACTCTCCCTAGATTACTTGCTTGATAAAGCCCTTCATAGTCAGGCACATCTTTCCAAATTTCTTCTTCCATTTTTAAATAAAATACCCGCCAAGCAGAGGTTAAGGATCTCTACGAAGCGGGGTTTATAATGTTTTAGTTTGCAGCCTTAACTCTACGATTACAAATATAAAACAAAATATCTATTCTGCCAAATTTATTAATTTTTCCATTTAAATTTTTTATAAGATATATCAATTTCCTCTTCATTTAGATCAAAAACCTCGACAACATACCCACTAACACCTTTTTTAAAGTTGTTTTGCACCCATTGGGATGCAGGACTAAACGCAGGGTAGTTAAAATAATCAAAATCTTGGGATGTAGTAAAATCTAATAAAAACTGGTGGGAGTCTCCTTTGCAGAAGTGAAAATATTCGTATTTATTATATAAATTATTTCCTTTTATGTATTGATCTATTTTTTCTATTGCTTTAGTGTCTAGGACAGGCTTAAATCCGAATTTGAGGGTCTTGTCATCTTTCCCGTGGCTGATTATAAAACAGTGTTTTCCTACACCATAATGAGAGATAAATTTTCTATGATTATTTACACTAACATTTTCATATTTGGTTTCTAAAATATATTTAGCAGCAGAGTTTATAAAATAGTCAAAATCCCCTCCGTGATTAGAGTTACACACATTTTCACAAATAATTTGAGAATACTGACCAGTAGCTATTAGTAAGTCTACCATAACAACCTTAAATTCCACAGCAGTGTCAAACACCTCTGTATTAGTCATATTTTGAGGGAGATCATGACCCCCCCTTGTGGTATAACCATTATATCCGTCAGCGGTATCACCGAAATCTCGGATGTATAAAATTTCAGAGTTGTTTTGTATACTTTTGTTTACTGTCTGAACAACCATTTCTTTCATCCTAGTCATCAACTCTTTTCTATTCCAAACACCTCCGTACAAGCTATTATTGTATTTATCAGGTTCGAGCCCTATGTGTGAATCAGTGTAAGTCATATTAGTGATGATAGATGTAGAAGCATCTTTTTTGTATGGAATATTATCCGCAGGCTTAATATGCTTTTTAACAACACTTTCAATAAATTCTTCATCGATACCTGAGACTTCTTTTAAAGTAGGTTTAAATCTAACATTATAAACCATATGTCCTGCATTGTGAGCCACAAGGTTGTACTTTTCCAAGTTGTCAAAAGACAGATTAAATTTATTACAGTACTCCTCGATACTATAAAATCTATTTAACTCACTGCTCCAAGCAGATGGCATAGAAAATACTTCTTCCTCATCTTCTATATTAACTGTTTTTTCTTTTTTAGTGGCTTTTTCATTCTCAAAATTAGCATCTGATTTACCACCACCATCTAGATTATTTATAATTCTGCTAAATTTCCGCCTAACATTATCTGTATACTCTATACCGTGTTTTTCACAGTATTTTTTAGCTACATCGGTTATTGTGGATTCTTGTTCCCACAAATTTGAAATCTCATTTTCGTTGTATTCCATTTATTTAATTTTAGTTACGCAATATAAACTATTTAAGTAATATATGCAAGTTTATTAATTGTTTTTACAGTTTATCTTTGAACTTCAAAAAGTTATTCCACAAATTCTCCATATTGTCTTTCCCCACAGGATTCGCAGAATGAAAGTACATAACAGGGAAGACATCCACATCTTCATCAAGAAAATAGTTTATAATAAACTTAACACAATCTAAACCTGTTTTTTCAGAGTGAGTTTGTAAGTCTTGATATAGTTTAGATACATTATAATCTGACCAGTACTTTTCAGGAGTATAGTGTGAATCTCCTAAATCGTGATCAAATGAAATAGCTTGAGGAATACCATACCTTTCAATAAAAAGCACAAACTCTTCGTAATTTCTAACCCAAACCAAATCTTCTTGTAAGAATTTTTCGGGAACGCGTTCTTCTAAGTTTAAATAGGGGTTTCTTAAATCGTCTAACCAAAGACATACATTATTTGTTTTCATATTCCAAATTTTTACCACTATTTTAATTTAGTGGTGATTATTAGTTTTTATATATCTGTTATTTCTATACCTAATAAAGACACAAGACACTTCATTTCATTATAATCCCATTCATTTTCAATATTAAAATTCTCTTCTAAATCTTCAAGCTGTTCTTGTATTTCTTTATTTTTTACTTTCACTCCCCACCAATTATAATCAGAAGCTAGTGTTAAAATATGAGTATTCTTTTTTATAGTTCTTATCTTATCTATAAAACTCATCTTATTAAAACGAGCAGACATTATTCTATAATCCTCTAAAGCATACTCTCTAAATTGCTTTTTCATAGTTTGCCACTCTTCGTCTGTATATTTTTGTCTTAAATTTCCCATTATTTTCCTGCTATTAGTTCATAAATATCTTGCTTATGTTTTTGACCGTTCTTTTGACGCGCATATTGACACTTAAACTCTAAGATACGTTCAACAGGATTTACTTTATAAGTATTTCCTTTAAATTCAACGATTTTGTACTTTTCATTTGGCTCTATACTTAAATCTAACTTAACTCCTTTTAAAGTGAAAGTTTCATCAAAAGTATTACCGCTGTTTTTAGCGTCAATATGAGCTACACCGTCAAGCTCTTTTAAATCAACCCAAAAAGGGTGTATTAAATCTAAGTCACCACAGCCTTCTACTTCTAATCTCCTTAATCTTGCACCTTGTAAATATAGAGCAAGACTTCCACCAACAATTAGGTTTGGGAATTTATTTTGTAAATCTCTTACTAAGTTAAGTTTAAGTCTGTCGTCTTCTTCTCTATCTTCTTTTTCCTGAACTATTTTATCTAATTCCTCTTTAGACACTTCTTCCAAAAATTCTATATGATCGGTACAAGATTTATTGGACTCATACCCTGTACCATCTTTCCAACGACCTTTAATCCTAACTTTAAAGTAACGATTTTCGCCGCCAAGAGAGTACCATTTAAAACAATCTTCCAAAGTATTACAGTAATGAATAACTGAACTAGAGCAAATCCTTAAAGATTTGTCCTCAACAGCACCCTCTCCTATACTAGTTACAGATACAACTTTCCTATCAGAAGTTACCATATATTCTTTACCTAGTTCATACTGCTGTTGTTTACAGTACATATTTTCATCTGTTGCTTTATATCCTATCTTCATAGTTAGTAAGTTTTATTATCAAAATTTGTATTTTTTAATTCTTCAAACATATGTTTTAATTCTCCCAATGTTTTGTTTTCTATATTTGGTATAATAGCACTAGCTGTATTTAACCACCGTATAAATTCTAGTCCGTCTTGTTTTTCCATAATTTAAATAAATTTTGGTGTAAAATCTCCTTGACAACATCCAGGAACAGGTAAAAGTAAGTCTCCCGCTTGGTCAACATTTTTATTTGACATCATATTTTGATACCATCTTTTTTCAGTTGTTTTTGAAGGATCTACTAATACGTGATACCCACCTTTTGTCTGAACAATGTCAAAACAATCTATGTTTCCTGTGGCTTCGTAAACTATATCCTTAATATGCTTATCGTAGTTTTTATTTGAAATATCAAAATCAAAATCGACTCTAAAAGAACCTGACTTACTTACCTGTATTGCATTTAAAGCGATTGACTTCGGATTCTGATACCTATCTTTACCTATGTTGTCAAGTATCATTTTAGCCGTTTTAATAGATGCATTTTTCATACTTCTAGGTGTCGGATGGATATACAAAGCCAATGTATCTAAAGGAATATCTTCAACCCCATTTATCTTATAACTACCAACAGGACATTCCATCTTTCTAATTTTATCAAACAGCCTATCTTTAGTAGAGGTAGTTCTTGCTAGTTGAGATTTATCTGATTTCAGTATGTTTGTTTTATCATACTTACTTCTTGCAAACAAAGCTAAATAAAATTGTTCTCCGTCTTTTAAATTGGGAAGCCATTCAATAAATTTTTTTAATTTATCTTCGTCTTTAATAATTTTGTAATTCATTATTTCTTATTTTAAGTTCAATATTACAAATAAATTCTAAATCCACTTCATCTTTTAACGAAGAGTTAACATATAATTCTTTTAGTTCTTCTGCTTTAATAGACCATTCATCCATAATTTTCTTTAAATCAACATCCCCTTTTTTGATGTCTAACAGAAAATTTCTGTCTTTTGTTCTATCCACATTTATAGAGTTTTGAAGGGGTATTTCTTGGGCAGTCATAATAAGCCTCACAGTATGCATTATATTTTTACCGTCATAGTCTTGACCGTGTTTTTTATTAGTAGCTACCCTAGTCTCGTTTCTAGCTTTTAACCACTTTTGATATTCTCTATACTCCTTACAGTGAGTGGAATAAGCCTCTCGATTAAAATACATAATACCCTTCCAATCGTTTATCCTATATTTTTCTATCACAGATTTTCTAGGTTCATTTGTGCTTTCCTCTCCGATACCTTTATAACCCCTTTCTGAGAAACTTATATCATCAAACCTATGATTATCATTTACCCATTTTATATCGTCCAAATAAAACCTATAACAATCTCTAAAACCATCTATTGATGCAAGACCTACTTGTTGTTGTGTATAGTCATTATCTTTTAACCAATCTTTAACTAAAAAAGTCTTACCTGACTCTCTATCAACAATTTTAGAAAAATCGATTATATCTTTTCTTTCAGTTCTTTTTTTCTCCCAATTAAATTTTTTATTTAAACCTTGCGCTTTTGAAAGCTGGGTCTTAGCATAACCTGAGAAAGTATTATAACATTTCTTAGATAAGAACTCCTCTTTAATTGACAGTAAATACTTCCATTCATCAGTCCAATATAGCATACATCTATCAGGTAAAAATAAGAGCTCTAGTACGTTTGGATTTCCAACAGAGACAAGTTCTAAAAAACGCCTTAGTTCGTAATAAACTGTATCTGCATCCACATCTATTTGAGCAATATAATTGTTAGATAAAATATCTTCATTAGGTTGCAGAAATACGCCTTTAATATCTTGATCAGACTCAGGGGTATCTAATCCGTATGCTTGACTACCGACTATACCTTCAAAAATTATTTTATATTTATTTTGTAGTAATTTCATTTCTTCTAATTAAACTTAATAGTAATGTTCTCTCACAATTTAAATTTGCCGTTTGTTTTACAGCTTTCTGTATAATCTCTATTTTATCGTCAATCAAATACAATAAACCCCAATTACTAGGCAACTCTCTAACTGAAATTAAATTTTCTGTACAGCAAAAATAACGAAATTCTCCAACACCTAATTCACAATTTTTCCTAAATTTTTTCTTTTTATCCGCTAAAAAATCGCTACGAGAAGTCTTAACCTCAATTAAAACAGAAGCCCAACTACAAAAACCAATTATATCAGGTATTTCTCCTGTAACAGTAGCTGAAGAAAATTCAGATAAAACAGTAGGACAATTTGGAACTAGAATATTCTTATTATGTTTCTTTAGCCACTTAGCTGATATTTTAACAATTTCTGAGTGTGTCATAATCTACACTTTTATAATTTTCCAATGTTTAAAATCTTTGTCCCAACTCCTTTTTAAATCTAAGTAGTAATGACCACCACCACGTTCAATAACATTTACCTTATACCACCAAGCAGTCTTTTTTAATAAATATACTAATTCTTCATTTTCAGACCAACCACCTGTATGGATCTCAATTAAGTTGTTATCTATTTCTATGTTACCATATCCAGTCTGATACAAACTGCAAAACACTTCAAAAGCTTCTTCCCATAAGTCAATCTTTCGTTGACCATCTTCTTTAGAGTCGTTTTCAAAATCTAAAACGTATTTTTCTAATTCTTTCATATTATCTATTTTGAGTGGTGATCCAAACACACCATTTCCTTTTTACTTAATAAATACTTTATTTCTTGATAAGAATAAGGTTTAAATTTTGGATGTGTATCAAAGCCTACGTCCATACTTTTACCAAAAACTTCTGTAAGGCTACCGTGACTATGACCAAAAAGCATCCAACTCCCCTCATTCTTGTGCATATAATTCCATACTCTAAAAGAGTAGTGAGACATTATTATTCTTTGCTTAAAAGCTTTTACACCTTGTTTTTTAGAAAACTCTGAAACCTGTAACTCTAGATAATCCTGTACAGAAGAAAAAACATATTTTAACTCATCGCTCTTACGTATCTCACTATCGTGATTTCCTAATATAAGGTGTATATTTTTACAATTGATTTTTTCTCTAAATTCAATAGTTCCGCTTTTATTTTCACCACTTTTATAATCGCCAAAATTCCAATCACCTAAACAGAATAAAATGTCATCAACACCAACAGTGTTATTTATGTTATTGACTAGTGTATTGTTATGTTCTTCTAGTGTATCAAAATCTCGACAACCTCGTTTACCATCCCAAGAAGAAGTGCCTCTGACAATTCCCGCGTGGTTATAGTGAGGGTCTGAACAGAAAAATATATTCTGTTTCGGTGTCAATTGTAATTTAATCATATCTCTAAAATAATTTCTACAAATATATACCAAATAAAAAACCCCTACAACTAAATGTAAGGGTTTAACAGGTTTTTAACTTTTTGGTTTTTATTTAATCTTAATTTCTGTTGGCGGAGATTTGTCTTTTGTAAATTTAATTTTTAGTAAGCCGTTTTTATATTCGGCTTCTACATCGTCAAAAACAAACTGACAAGCAACAACATACTTAACCTCACCTTTAACAGAAACAATTAGCTTCTTACCTTCTCTATTAAGAGAGATATCTTCTTTCTCTGTTCCCGCTAAGTTAATATCAAAAGCCTTCCGTTCCTCATCACTTAAAACGTATTTAAACGGAAATTTTGGATTGAAGAAACTTGAAAGCCAATGTTCATCTTCTGTATAAAACATATCTATAATAATTTTTAAATTTGTCTAGTATATTTCAATTAATATACCAATTAAATACACTGACTTTATGTCAAACCTTTTTAATTTTAGTTATGTACTCTTCCGATATCCATTTATTAATCTCCGTATAGTATTTTCCGTCCAAAAGAAAAGCTTCTTTAGTAGATATTTCTTCATTGTAATCAACGGTAACTAAGTACTGATTGTCTGGATTAAACCTATTTTCAAACCAAATACAGTCTTCTTCTCCACTTTCAATACCTCGCTTAAAATCATCTTCCCTAATAACCCACTCATATAACCTATCTCTTTCATCTTTAGAAAGCACATAGAAATATTTGTTAATTACTCTTTGAAAAAACATTGCTCTTGCGATAGGGCGTGGTGGCAAACAGGCGGTGACTAAGAAACTAAACTCAAAGAAGTCTATATCAAATCTAACATCTCTCATAACTCTTCAATTTTATACTCGCTATTTTGTGTCTTAAAATGCTTGTCAGAAATAACCTCAACAATAACAGAAGTCATCCACGTATAAAATACAGAAGGATCAACTATACAAGCATACCCAACTTTAGATTGTGAGTGTAGCTTTTTACCTTTTCCTTCATCATCAAACTCAATAAACTTAATAACACCTGTTTTCTTTAATCCGTCGTTTACTCTAACTAATGTTTGCTTAGTTTGTATATCAATAGGTATCTTCTTTTGTTCTAATTTACTCATAATTGTTCTTTTATACTTTTTAATACATTATCAAATTCTTCTTTTTCAATTATTTCGCCGCGTTTAGAACCATTAAGTAGAAAATCCGAATAACACTTAGGAATACTACTACTAATCTCAACAACAGACCAAAGAAAAGATTCACACACCTTAATAACCTCTACCTCATCATCAGATAAAACAGAAATCTTATAATACTCGTCGTCTAACAGATTAAAACATTTAAAATAAACAGTCCCTAACGGAATACCTATTTCTTCTACTACCTGTTTTGAATAATTTAGTTTATACATAGCCTAAAACTTTAAAGGAGCGTGAGCCAAATTACTAAAATCTACATCTGAATAAGCAATACTCTCTCCTTTTTGTATTCTATCTAAATTTTCAGAATACATATCAAATGCTTCTATCATTCTTCTATTCATTTCTGCCTGTAATTCCGCGTGATAATTATCCATAATTTATCTATATTTAAATTCTACTCTTTCTATATCGTGAATAAACTCTCCTTTATTTAATAAACCCTCAGACCTAAGAATATCTTCTAATTTATAAATAGGTAAAGTATACACTCTATCTGTTCTCTCATCAAACTCTTCATCTGTCCAATCAGAATTATCTACCTGATATTTAATTTCAATTGTTTTCATTACTTACATTTAATATAATACGTTCTTTTCTGCTCTTGCTCCACTCAAATAAACAGGGGATAAAATAAAAACTAAGTTGATCTTTTTCTAAAATACTTGACGGCACATAAACGCCTTTTTCTAACGAGGGTAAAAAACTTTCTATCTTAACAACACAGTCTTTAGACATATTATCATATTCTTCTTCAGTAGAAGCTATAAGATACCAATTATTAGTGTACATATGATAGTAGCAACCCCTTTCTTTTAGATTAAACAGTAAGTGATATACTCCGTTTGGTAATACTTCCACCCAATAATCGTCTACATATTTCATTTTTATTTAATTTATTTGTTAGTAAAAATACGCCGCTAAAAACAAACAGCAGAAAAATTCAACAATACAAATATACAGCACTACAAACCAAAATACAAAGTGTTTAAGATAAGTTTAACGTTTCAATTATTTCTTCTACGGGTAAGTCTAAGGTGTAGCATTCTGTGTACCCGTCAAATTGCTCAAATGGAATATATTTATAAGAATAAAATTTTCTATGTAATAGTATCTCTGTGTCAAAAGCTGTACCTGCATCAAATGAACAAGTGAATACCTCTTTATATTCAAAATATTTACTATATATGTTAGGTCTAAATCTTTTCTTCAGCCCTTTGTAAGTTTTACCTATTTTATAAAATTCTTCATTCTTATTCCAACATCTAATTAAATATACTATAGCAGGTCTCCCTTTTGCGCCGTTCACATAAGATGTTCTAGGGTATCCTCCGTTTTCAATACCGCATTGAGGGCATCCGTACCCAGTTAAGTGATCGTTAGGTGTTATTTTAAAGTATTCTTTATGAATTTTACAATAAATGTCCCCCTTTGTTTTCGCTGTTTTATACTCAAACTTATCATAAATAGATTCATCTGTACCTAATCTTTTCATAGCTTTTTTGACGAAATCCTCTTTATTAGAAGTTAAAGCTTCTCCTCTTCTGTCTTCCCAACAGAGTCCACACCCCTGACCATTAAGTAACCAATTAGGTTTAATTCTAAGTTCTCCGTGCTTTCTACATCTAATATTACAGTATTTTAGTGCACCTTTGTAAGTAAAATCACTAAAATCAATTGAATTTTTCCAACCTTCACGTTCTCTGTATTTATTTATAAAATATAGAGAGGGAAAACAAGCCGCTTTTATAGTAAAATCAGATTTAGATAAAAGAGAAGCTCCGTTGATAAGAAGTATGCCATATTTATCTTGAATGTATATTTTTTGGTCTTTTAAGGCTTTATCTTTTAACTCTCTAGTTAAGATTTTTATGTCAGGGTGAGTCTCTTTAACTTTCTCTACTAATTCGACATAACTGATCCTCTTACTTTTGTGTGAATTATCCATACCGCACTGAAAACAACCTTTATTAGAAGATAGATGATTGTAAAAAGTAGTTTCTAATTTACCGTGTACGGGGCAGATTATAGTTACAGGGGACTTTTTTAAAGGTAATTCTTTTATTAAAGAGTAATCAAAGAAATCACCAAATTTTTCAATTGACTTATTAACATAATAATCTCTTCGCTCTTTAAAATTAAACCCTATAGTAGGATTGTGTCTACTTTTACTCATAAATAAAAATCCCGTCACTTATCATCTGCATCTCACCTCAGAATCAAAGCAACGGGTATTTTGTTAGTGCGTATTAAAGTGAGATGACGCAATTAAAGTACAAATATAAAACAAACTTTTGAATTATGCAAATTTATTTTTAATTAATGTACCTCTGCGTATGAATTACCTATTTTATAATCTATACCTACAGGCACTTTAAGTTTCAACTGTCTGTTCACCATATCAATAGCTTTCTTTAACTTTTCAACAATTAAATCACAATCCTCTGGTTTACAGCAAGTTATAATTTCATCGTGGAAACCTCCATATAATGTAACACCCAAACCCATAAGATTATGTTGCCAGAGTGTAAATATATAATCTCCTGCACCTTGGTTTACGGTGCTGAAAATATCGCGCTCTGAGCGGAGACTATAAAAGTAACCATTTAAAGGGTTTTTAACCCACAACTGACCATTCGATTCCTTTGTTTCACAAGACTCAGAAAAAACACGAACACAGTTATTTTTAACCCAATATGCATCTATTAGATTAGCTGCTTCTTTTGCAGGTATACCTAAATCCTCCCCTAGTTTAACTTTTCCAATACCGTACATACTGCTGTAGTTAGTCACTTTGCCTGCCGCCCTCTTTTTATCTAATTTATCGTGAAATTCATTCTTTTCTTCGTCTGTTTTATAGGAATTTAGTATAATTTGAAAATCTTCTGGTATTTCTCCTATCTCCTTAAAAGTGATGTCAGGATTTTTTCTTTTCTCTTTCCACCACTTATAAAAGAACACCTCTGCCTCTGTCATCATATTTGCAATTTGTGCAATCTCTAAATGCGGATCGTAAAAAGGATGAGACTGATCTTCAACAAATTTTCTGTCTATGTCAAATACAAAGTTATTTCTAGTAACACTCTCTAGAGCACTGAGATCCGACCCCACCATAACATAACCTTCGGGAGGTAGAAGTAAACTACGTACATACTCCCCATAAGGAGCAGAAGGTTTAATAAGATTTACTAAAGTTCTGTGTTTTATCCTTAAAGTATTTGTAAATCCTCCTATATCAGCCACTATCTTATTGCCTCTAATCTTATCCCTTAGAAATCCTACAAAGTACCCTCTACGGTGCTGTAATAAGCTTAAATCAGACAGTCCTTTTATCTCTGGAACTTCTTCAACTAATTTTAATATTGATTTACATAAATCTTTGTTTTTATCTTTTAGTTGAGGCACTTTTCCGTTTGCGCCGTCCTTGTAGATACGAGGCTTCCAATTTAGCGAGAATAACCAAGATTTAACTTGTGAAGTGCTTTGAGGATTAGGCTCGTCGTACCTTACAACCTCTTCTAATTCTCCCTCGTAGTCTTCATCAACACCATAGTGTTCAGCTATTTTCAACCACCTTTCACCAGCAACAGAGGGAGTTCCGTCTTTTTTATAAATAGACTTTGGACGCTTTCTTTTGGCTACGACGGGGACTTTAGGCATTACTTTTTTCAACTCTTCTACTATTTCTTCTATAAGCTTATCAAACAGTTCTAAATTAGCTTGACAAGTTTCAATATCTAAAGTTAAAGGGTTGTCTTGGTGCATTTTATAGACCTTGCCTTTTGTCATAAGAAATCTTAGCAATGATTCTATGCGATTGTCATCATTGTTGTACAAATCTCTTAATAACTTTAGGTGTTTAAACCAAGTGTTTGTGTTAATCTTACAGTCTTCTGTAACCCTATTTACATACTCTTCATAAGATAGATTTTCCCAATCATCTATTTTTGGCTTAGGAACATTAAATTCCTCTCCATAATCTGAAAGCCCATATTTTATTCTGTTTGGTTCAATGTACCAAGCCACTAACAATGAATCTACTATTGTGGCTTTTATCTGTATACCCTTAAATATTTTCTCAAGACTAGGGATATCAAACATATAGAAATTATGACCCACTATTGTGTTATTGGGGTCTTCAAATACCTTTTTTACATCTTCTTTTTTGTTGGTAGTTTTAACAGACCAACCATCTTTTGTTTTATAAGCAATACCTAGAACGTGAAGATCAGACTCAACCCCTTTAATATCTTCTAAGAACCCTTTTGTCTCAATATCCCCTATTAGAGGTGTATCTAAGTCTATCTTACTCATAATCTAATTAAATTTTTCTGTTGTTAATCTCTATTTTTGCGGCTATTTTATACAAACATAAAAGGAGATTTTTCATATTCTTGTAATTCAAATCCTATTTTCACTTTATTTTTGAGTCTACTGCTTAAAGATTCCCAATCTCCATAATTTATTAAGGTGTTTGGGGTTACATACCCATAATCAAAAAGTATATTGTATAATTCGTGTTTTTCTTCTTCGTTAAGTTTATTCCATTTTTCCATAATCTATTTTTTACACACCAAATTTACAAACGAAAATCGAATTCCACATAACCTATTAAGTTAAAATTAGGTTTTAGGTTATCTATAAATTCTTGCATATCCAAATCTTGACCATTATAATAACGTCTACTGTAAATACTTTTGTGCTTATTTACTATTTTTGTAAAGTCTTTTTCTTCTACTTTGTATACAGCATCTTCTAGTGTTATTAATCTCATAATTTATAATTTTGATAGTCAATCCAAGTATTTAATTTATCTAAAGATTCTTCATATTGTTTAAAATAACGTTCATTATCCTTTCTCCATTTGTTATAAGCCTCCTCCTTAGTGTAGTTTAAAAGGAGTGTGTAGGAAGGGTCAAAAATTGGTGGGAAAGCTATATAAAAATTGTAAATATTATAACCTTTGTCTTCAAACTTTTCTCTTACCTGATCATATGTTATCATAACTATATAGTATTTATATCAACCGCTAAACCCTCTCCTATCAAACCAAACACATCAAAGTGATTTTTAAATAGAAACCGAATATCTCTATACATAATACCACCCATAAGCTCTTCTCTATTATTATGGGGTAGTTTTGCAACATCATCTAAGTATAAAATAGCCTCTTTATTTAAACTATACATTTTAAACTCTTCTTTTTTAAGATCAGAAATTGGTCTTAATATTGGGTAGATTTCAGAATAAATAAATTCTTCAGTTACTGTTCTCCCTATTTCGTGTATTTCTACATAGTTAATATCTAAACCAACAATTTCAAATTCTTTTGGTATAATAGGGTCGGAATAATCATCGATATTCTCCCCCTCAGCAAAACATTTTAACCTATAACGCAAATAAGGTGTTAGGTATCTTAATTCTAGTTCCATAATTTTATTCTTTTTTCTCTCTTGCAAATATATGAATTCCTTGTGATATCTCTACTTTAAATTTCGTTAAATTTGAAAAAAGGTAGTATTTTCTCTCTCTTTTCTGTCTGTTTTGCTCTTTTTCGGCGATTTCTTCTGGTTTTTTATCTTGATGCTTTTTAAGGTATAGTGGAGCTTGCATTCCTTTATTCAGCATAGTTACACTAGTCTTTTTGTATGTATCCGCTTTTGCAGATAAATAAGGCGATTCATCAATCCACTTAAACATATAATTTTCCATCTCATCATAAGTTATATATCCGCTCGAAACGAAACCTCCTCCAATCAACGAACTCGCCAAAATATTTTGATGGCCTACCTGCTCTTCATCAGCCTTTTTGATTATATTGTAAACCCTTTTAAGAACTTCTTTCTTATCTTCGTCTGTTACATCTTCTATCTCTTCAAATTCTCCCGTGTATTCTTCAAACTCGTCATACTTACCTCCACGTTGAGTCCAAGTTTCAGGATTTTCTCGCCACTTAATGTTTTCGTCCCAACTGAGAAAGAGGGGTAATGTAGCATTCTTTCCACTTTGATCAAAAGACTTAACGTATTCCATATGGTAACACATAGCGTGGAAATAGGATTTGAATTCATCCGTTGAGGCGACTTGAGGTATACGCACCAAAGCCTTAACTCCATTTGCGCTAGGACTTTTGTATGCACATATTATGCATCTATACTTCTCAAATAGTTTATCTCTAAACTCATCAGCATCAATAGGTATATGATCAAAATCCCAAATACAAATTCCAGTGAAACCATCCTCTTTTTTAATATTCTCATAAGACCGCCCCTTACCATCTAAATTAACACAAGGAGTAAAATAGAACAGATTTTCTTGTTTTAGCTTACCTTTTGTTTCCCAATCTTGTTTTTTCTCTGCCTCGGCAATTTTATTAAATACCTCTTTTATCTCAGGTTTTGGGTTTTTATGAGACTCAATAAACTGACGAAGGGTGATTTTACCTAATGGTTGGCATTTGTAAATTTTACCTGGAAAGTAATCTATTTTTATATCGTCTAAAATACTACTCATATTGTCTAAATATTCTTTTATTATCCTCTAAAATCACTTGTTAATCTTACCCACCAAGAGAGTTGTTTCCCTAGGTGTTTTCTATAATTTGTAAATATGTCGTGAATATCCCACATTTCTTCATCTCTTATCCATTTAATAAAATAGTAATCATAGCACCTTGTCCATTGACCTAAAGTGTTATCTTTAAATCTACCTTTATTGTAATTTACAAAATGTATCACAGGACAATTCCTGTCTATATAAACACACATTGCTAATTTACTATGTTTATTTTTCTTGGCATAATGAACACTATTGTCGTGACATCTAAAATTCATTTTTATTTTACCAGGTTCAACCGTTATTTGATCAAAATTAGAGGTAACATATTCCATTATTTGCTGTCTTGCTTTTTTGTTACTCATAGTAAACCTTTAATTTTACCTAAGATACTCTCCTTATTCTTATTATATAACCAAGTATTCCTTTTTGAGGGGTGAATTACAAATACCATTTTCTTATCTATATTTTTATTTTTTAAGAAATCTCTGGCAACACCTCCTAAAACAAGAATAGACTTCGAGTTTTCAACCTTTTCCTTTAAACTTCTTTCCCAATACTCTTCCATTTGCTCATTTGATGGTTTTTTATGACCACCACCCGAAGCAAATCCTGGAAACTTATCATAAACAGCATCAAAATCAAACAAATCTTGTGCTTTTCCTTTGCTAATACCTAATTCTTCAAACCAATCATAAAGTTGAGTGGTATCGTAAGGTAATCCTTGTTTTACAGCAGGTGGAGCTTGTCCAATAATTAAAATCTTTTTATCCATTTTTATAAGTCGTTTTTGCCGCTTCTGCTACGGTAGGGTTATATCCTAGTATTTTCTTTGTTCTTTTAAAGCAAGATTCCCAAATAATATCTAAACTCTTCTCTTTTATATGTTCAACAGATGCGTGAGCTAAATGTAAAACACCTTTAAAACCTACTTTCAAATAATATTTTTTAGGTAATTTTACACAAAACAGAAGTTCTGAGTGAGGGGTTTGTCTAGTCTTGACGTGGCTTTCTTTACCGAAATATTGAACCCAACTAACACCATTTTCTCCTTTATACCTTAGTCCTGTTGTATTTTTAGATGTAATATCCTCATACATACCTCTATCTAAAGCCCATTGTTTAACTTCTTCCATAGACTTATTTTCAAAAATATAAGATACAATATAAGCATTTTTTGGTACTGTAATTTCTGTTGGATTGAATATTCTTTTCCACCCTATTTTATCAGGATCTCTCGCCATAATAGTTGCAAAAACACATCCTGTTTTACCTTGCCTTATATATTTTAAATTTTCATCGTTCATATTACAAATATAACTATAATAAGTTTAAATACTGTGAATACCTTGTTAAAAATTTAAAGTGATTTATAGATTCAATAGCTTCTTCTTTTGATTCGGGGAATTTATAACTACCTATAATTTTTCCGCCAAAAATATAGCCTGACGCTAAGAATATATGCATCTTAGTTATACCGTCTTGGTTATAAACTTTTTTACTGTCTTTTCTTATTTGTTGCCACATTTTTATAATTATTTAATTAGATAAGCACTTAACCAATTACACTAAAGCGATACCTGCAAAGAAAGCGAATATTATCCAAGCACATCCTATATTTTCGTAGTATTCGTCTGGTTTTTTACTCATCTTTTAGTATATTTAAAATTGATTCTTTATCTACACTGTAAAGAGTCTTTCTGTCGTAAGTAGGCGTTCTTCCTGCTCCCCAACCTATAAAAACCTCTTTTTTTGTTTCTTCTGTTTTAACTTTAGCATTATCCGCCGCCAACTCTAACAAATCTTTTAACATTTGTTTTACTGTTTCTTTTTCATAATTAACAGGATACATACCTTTAAAAACTTCATTATTTGGTATGTATTCAATTGCTTTATATTCATCTAAAAAGTCATCCATTTTCATCACTTTGCAAATTTAATGTATTGTTTTAAAAATGTTTTACCAAGAGGTTTTTCCTCCTCCACATTGAAGAAATACACCTCAAATATTTCTTCGTCTCCTAAATTAACCGCAGTTGTTATTAGTGGATGTGCTGTTTTAGTCTCAAAATTGTAGTAGGTGAAATCGTCATCACCACCCCACTCTTCTTTTGTCACCTCTGTTCTCTCAAATCCTAGCTGTTCTAGTTCTTTTGCTGTGTACTTCAACTTCCAATATTTTTATATAATTACTGTTTAAATTTTTATCTTGCATCACTTTAAGCAAAGATAACAAATCTTCTTCGTTTCCGAGCCTAAGCCAGTCTAAATATTCGTTAAAATCCATATCTCCAATAATATTTAGTGGATTGGATATTAGCTGTTCGTACTTAGTGTTTATCATCTATTTTTGATTTTACTAATTTTTTTAGTTTTTCTTGCCAAGTAAAATTATATTGCTTACCGTGAGCTTGCCAGCTTGTTTGAGACATAACATCATTTAAACTAAGACAAGGTTTATTGTAAAGTACATATTCTTCTGCGGCTTTTTTAGTTGAGAAATACCAATTTTTAGCAGGAATGTAGAAAACATCGATATTGTTTATTTTATAGTTAGCTATTTGGTAATTATATTCTTTACTTACCACCCAACAAGAATTACCTTCAAAAACATCAACCCCATCTTCAGTTGTGAATAAGCACTCTCTAAAATGCTCAATTTTATTTATACTAATTCCGCCATTACCGCCTAAAGCTAACATTTGTTCTCCGTTACAATCTAATTTAAAACCACTTATAGTAAAAGTATTAGTTTTACAGTTTGGTTGCTGCACTTTATCACTGACACAAAAACAGACAGAATCTGATAATCTCTTTACTTTCGTTACCACTCTAAAAGGAACTCCATTTGAAATACCTTGAGGAGTATGCATATAATAGTTTAACACCTCGTAATCTCTGTCAACTACCTCTTCCCAATCCTTACTATTATGCACTACCCATAAAGGTATTTCCCAACCATCTTCGCTAGAAAGACCTACCAAACCTTCTTTGTTCAGAGTAAGTACTTCAAAAACTTTTCCTGTTGGTATATGTCTATATTTTTTCATATTTCTTATTTTTAATTACACTACAAATATAAAACAAAAAACCGCCCTATAAAAATAAGACGGCTAAAATTAATAATATTTTAACAGATATCAAAAAGGCACTTCATCTTGATCATCATCACTCTTAACAACAGGATCATCAAAAGCTACATCAGGAGTAATAGGTGTAATATCCTTATAATTATTTTCTTCTGTTTGTCTTGGTTTTGCGCCAAATGTAGGAGTTTTTATAGATGGTGTTGAGAAGCTGTTGTTACTAGAGTAGCCTTCTACCTCATTTCTCTCAAAAACCCTTTCGGCAAATACATCTTTTGTGTCTTTTATATCCACACCTCTCCTTTTAAGGTAAAAATAATAAGCGACTCCTATAGGATCAAAACTATCAGTGTTACTGCCTTCTATTTTAAAATCTTCTAACCAAGGATAGGCATTTTTACTAAATACCATAAATTTATCATTTAAGTGCATTCTCCAAGGCATTACTTTCACATAGAGTATATCGCACAATTTGAAAAATTGCCCACTCCCGTACAGATCAGACTCGATGGGTTTATGATTTTTAGGATTATCTATCCTCTTAAGAATATCATCGTTCAATTGGTTTAATATTATAAAACTAATAAACCAGTGCATATCTTTAAGCCTGTTAATTTGTGTTAAAAAAGAGTCTACTGAAGATTTTTGACTTCCTTTAGTATCTAGTATGTTTTCTAAGTTGTCAACAGTAACTACTATTTTTCTATCAGGGTATTGCTCTATTAGCCAACTAACATCCTCAAAAAACTGTTCAGGTGTTACAGGTTCGTTTTGATAATACACATTATCATTTCTATGGACTTCGCAGACCTCTCTCAATTGCTTCAAGTCTTCCACAGTAGGGTTATTATAAAGAACTTCATCCATAGTTTTACCCGTCTTTTGGCAAATATCTCTTACAAGTATTTTAAAAAAATTCAATTCATAGTTGCCATTCATAACAACTACATCAGGATTGTTAGACAGTATGTGCCTTTGTATCCTTTCTAGGTCATATGTTTTCCCAGAAAAACTACGAGCAGCTATACCAACGATCAAAGAAGGGGTTAGGCCGCCTAAACAACTTTTATCCAAGTGATCTATGCCTGTGGAAATAGGTTTTATTTTACCTGACTGAAAATCTCCTATTAATTTTACTGTTTTATTTGTAAGGTCTGTGCTTTTTTTTAGTGGCATATATTTAATCTGTTATTTCTACTTCCCAATTATACATTGCTTTATATACTCTATCATCAATTTTATCTTTCCATTTATCGGCCACTTCCTTAATATGTTTTTCTTTTGCTTTTTTATACGCTTGAAAAGCTTCTTCTGGTGTTTTAAAATAGCCTAAATGAGTCTGAGTATAACCTATATTTATTGTAGCTCTGTATTTTTTATTTACTTTCACTACGCCCTTAAAATATTTCGATTTCTTTTTATTTCCAAAAATTTTATTTATTTCTTGAGGAACAAAACAGCAAAATTTAGAATCATATACAGTATTACCTTTGGCTAAAATATCCTTATCCAAATGCCATCCTTCCATATATTCAGGTTTGTAATTTTCTTCAAACCATCTACTAAAATTACTAATACGCAACCAGTCGATGGACACAATACAATTTTTATAATTCTTGTGGCGATAACACCTCTGTAATATGTTCATCCACAAATCATATATAATAGGTGTAGTTTTTTCAACATCTATGATCCCTCCATATCTATTCCCTGTACTTTTTATTGACATATATTTAAAAATTCTCTCTTATATTCATTATTAATCTCTTCTAAAATGATTTATCATAATATATCAGTTATATAATCTAGCTCTCTTATAGCATCATCATACTCATCCCTAAGCTCTTTTGGTACACGTTTTACACCTAACAATTGTTCTAAAACTTTTGGTGCCTTATATGTAATATAACTATAATCAGTGGTCAAATCTCTAGCTTGCTGTAACAATTCTTCTAAGTCTTCTTTTTTACTCATTTTTAGTAATTTTTCTAGCTTTTTCACTTAATTCTCTTAATAATCTGTTTGTCTCTCTTTGATACATTTCAGCACACTCCGCAATAGTAGGTGCAGGATACTCCATATCCTCAAAACCACTACTACTATCGTTTGAATCAATTAATTCCCATTTATCCGTAGGACGATCTGAGTAGTAGTTTACCCAAAGTTTGTTACATTTGTAGTCAGGAAAAGTTTTCTTAAAGTCTATTGCTTGTTTAGGTGTTATTCTTTTCATAACTTAAATATTTTAAGATACTGTATTATAACCACCGCCATAATTATACATACTCCTACAACTACCATCACAAAAACATACCCCACCACCTCTAAAACAAAACGGTTTAGTTTTTATATTTTCTTTAATTATTTTAGTTCCTTCTGTATTTAGAGCATTCTCTAACCTTTTATAGGATTCTTCTTTAGTTTCTACAGTTTCTATTATTTGCCAATTATTTTTAAAGTCTTCTATAATGTACCTACTACTTACGTCTGTATCTAAATTACGTATTACACAAGAAGTGCTTGTCATTTCTACAACCTTACCTTTAAAAGGAGTACTGTGTGATGATTTTTTACCTTTAAAAATGTAAATATATTGATCTTTAATTTCCATAATTCTCTAATTGTTTTATTTGTTCTTCTGTCAAATGTTCTTTGTATCGTTCTAATACTTCTGCGGCGGGAAGATACTCAACCAATTCTCCATTATTGACTCCTAAACTTCCACCACCCTTACTATCTTCACTATAAGGGTCAATACCAACAATGTATTTATCTATTAGCTCAGCTTCTCTATCCACCTGTTTTCTTATTTTAGTATCACCGTATTTATCTAACCAATCTGTTATTGGATTATTCTTGTTCTTTTTCATAACTTAAAACCATTCTTTATATTTTTTCATAAATTCTCCGCTCACTAGTAATGAGGGGTTGAAGTTCGGGTCTGTCATAAACAAAACTTCAATAGGTATTTCTTTACCTAGTTTTTTACTTCTATCAACTAAATGTTTACTATTTTCGTTTTTTATATCTTCTTTTTGCTTTTTGTTTTTTACCTCCGCCTCTTGTAGATGCTCAAGCATTTCTTTTAAATCGCTAAGTTTAAACTCTTTACTAGGTTTAACTGTGTTAGGATTTCTAACTTGATGATAAATACCTTTATTTTCTTCCATACTGCAAATATAGGCTATTTTATTCGTTTATCAAACTGTTGTTCAATATATTTTTCGTTGTCTTGGTAATAAGCCCACAAAGGCGAATTGTCTAAATTATAATATTTACTATACCTATCAGGTGCTACAAATAAAATATTTTCGGCTTTATTGCTTATTACAGCCCTCGGGTTATCATTTTTAAAGTCTCTAAAACGTTCCGAGAACGATCTTTTATCATTTGGGTCATCTACATAACTATCTTCTATAAAAAGCGTTAATAACACGGCTAAATGGTTCTCGTGAATACCTGTTTCAAATCTAAACCAATGCAAACGTCTAAACAGCTCTTTTTTATTTGATTTTACATAATTAACTCTTTTTGAATAGACTTTCTCAACCCAATTACCTAAGATTTCATCTTGCTCTTCGTATTCTTCGTCTTTCTGTAAATCTTGTAAAATTTTTACACCTTTTTTTGTAGTACGTAATTTAGATATTTCACTATCTTTTTTAGTACCCTTAATTTGATTAACCCACTCGTTTTCTATGAACCTATCTAAGGCGGAGTCATCCATAAGCATAGCCACAAAATCCTCAATATCACTCCCTTTTTGCTGATGAATAGCTTGGAGTAGCAATAGTTCTTGTGGTGTTAGCTTGTACTTGTTAAATATTTTTTCTAGTGATAAATACATTATATTAGGTATTTAGTGATTATACTCCCCAAACATAGTAATATTCAGGGAATAGGTATGTTAATTTAATTTTAATCTTCTAATACTAAATCTTCAATTCTCTCTATCATATCATCACTTAAAATAGAAGTAATATCTTCTCCTAAATGTAATATTTCAAATATTTCTAGTTCGTCGGGTTCGGGATATGTTTTATAACTTCCTACTACTCCTTTATGTAGTTTGTAATCTACTGTTAGTTCTACTCCGTATAGGTTTATTGTTTTCATTTCTCAATTAATTTTAATGCGGCGATTAAACCTTGTTCTAGTGCTTCTTCGTAATTATCTTATTTTTATCTGCTACAAATATACGGACAAATAAAAACCCCACCAAATAAATGATAGGGTTTTAAGAAAAGTTTATGATTTTGGTTTATCCTTCACAAGCGGAGCAAGTCAATAGTTCTTGAGAGAATTTTTGAGCGGCGTTAATACTATATTGATAGTACAACCCTTTTAAACCCTCTTCAAAAGCCATAAGATGTAATTTGTTAATATCTTTGGCTGATGTATCGGGATGTATCATAATATTTATAGATTGTCCTTGATCGATATGTTTAGCCCTTTGTCCACCTAATTTAATCACATCAACTTGAGATATTTCGCTAAAAGTCCTAAATATGGCTTTTTCTCTATCTGTTAGGAAATCTAAGTGTTGTACAGAACCATTATTTTCAAGTATTGAAGTCCAAACTTTTTTAGTATTGTTACCTTTTTCTTCTAGTAATTTTTCCAACTCAATGTTTTTTACCTCAGACTGTATTTTAGCTAGTTTTTTAGAGGTATAGTTACTTTTGTGTGGCTCAATACCTTCTGATAGATTTAAACTTTTACCTCCCATAATATAGGCTGTTGATTTTGTTGGAGCTTGGGCTAAACGTGTTGAGTTTCTAAATCCATAACCTTTCATAATTTCAGGCTCTCCCCAATTCTCTGCCATCCATTTGGAGGATCTGTCAGACTCTCGTCTTAATAAAGAAAATATGCTGTTGTTTGTAAAATAGCTGTCTAGTTCTCCAAAAACAATACCTTTTTTCTGTAAGTAGGAGTGAAAAGCTAAAACACCAAGACCAACAGATCTATGCTCTTTTGCAAATTTAACTGCTTTTTCAAGACCACTTAGTTTTTCTGCTTTCTCAATGTACTCTTCAATGACACAATCAAGCATTAAATTCATATCAAATATAAAGTTTTTGTCTTGACTCCACTCGTCGAAATAGTAAGCATTTACAGAAGATAAACAACACGCAAAGGTTTTTTCTTCATCACAATACTCGTGGGTCTCCAAACATATGTTGCTAGTTTCCAGGTACATAGCTTTATCTTTGTACACTTGAGGTCTTGCATTGTTAGTATTTTCCAAATCTAGTATATAAGGAAATCCCACCTCTTTTCTAGTTTTTAAAACTTTAGCCCAAATTTTCCTTTTCTCTTTATCTCCCTCTTTAAGTGATTTTAGCCACCCTATAGGTAAAGTAACCGCTGTTGTTATTGTTTGTAAAAACCTTTGCTTGTCTGTATGTAATCTATGTGTACCTATATCTAAAAAATCCATAATTTCAGGATGCTCTACAGATAAATAAGCAGTTAAAAAACCTCTTCTAGCTCTGTTTTGGTTAGTTTTACTCATCATATCTGCGTACAGTTCTATCCAGTCAATAACGGAATTTGAAGTTCCACCAGAAGCTATGTCAGAACCAATAGGTCTAATCTTTGAGAAGTTTTGAGATGTGCCTGCTCCATATTTAGCTAACATACCTAACTCGTGAACACCTTTATATATATCATCCAAAGAATCCGATAGTATAGATTTATTACAACTAATTGGTAAGTTTTCTTTTTTACCAAAATTTATAAGTACGGGAGTGGCGAAAGAAACCCAACCGTTTGAGATGTATTGTCTAAACCTGTCACCTATACCTCTAGAGTACTCTATCGCTTCTACTGTATCTGACATTTTTAAGCAATAATTCTCTATTGTGTTTGCTATCTCTTCATATCTTTGTTCGGGGGTTTGCCCTTCTTGTAAATAACCTTGAGATAAGAACTCTCTTTGGTCTTCTTTAAGCCAATCTAATTTAATCTTCATTTAGTATATTTATTTTTTTTTAATTCCACAAATCTTCTTCATCAAAAGCCGTATTCTGAGAGTATTCTGTTGACTTTTCATTGAAAAAATCAAAAGAGGATGACGCTCTCATCTGAACCTCTAAAAATTCTGTAGGTTCTAGTAGTTTACTATCAACTTCAAATTCATTACTATAGCCAATCTTATTTAAACTATTATTAAAACGCTCTTTTAAATACTCTTGTATACTTTCTTTCGGTAAAAAATTTAGTTCTTGTTTTTCAAAAATCCAGTTCAGTATTTCGCACTCTGCTTTATAAGCTTTATTTATATTACCTCTTATCTTACGCTCCATTTCATCGTCAAACCATTCAGGGAATTCTCTTCTTATAATCCGTATTAAATCTTCTCCAAATTTTGCATGTATGTCCTCTTCCCGGCTAGTTGCGCCAATAACCGCATTAAAATTAGATAGAAGATTTTTATACTTTTTAAAAGAGGATACAATTAATAGTTGTGAAAACAAACTGACATTTTCGACTAATAAAGTAAACAATATTAATGATTTAGTAAACTCTTTATCAGACCTAGAATTTACCCCTTTTAAGTATTTCCCTAAATAGTCAGCTCTACCTTGCATACAAGGAATACTGTCTAATTTTTCAAACTCTTCATCTAATCCTAGCAGCCCTAAAAGCTTTTCATAAGTCATTTGGTGTATAGCCTCGTTGGAAGCTATAGTATGCCCTACAATGGCTACTTCAGTCTTAGGCAGGCGCATATCTATCCTAGCATAGAAAGTTTTAACTTTATTTTCTATAAATCCTATTGCCAACATAGATTTTTTTACTATGTCTTGCTCCCCTTCTGTTAGTTTTGTTTTAAAATCGTTTACATCCCTATCATAAGTAAAATGCTCAGGAGTCCAAAAACTTTCGTGTATAGCATGTGCATATTTTATTAAGTGTGGGTAAGTATAAGGTTTTACTTTTTCAGCTTTATCGAATATCGACATTTTGTTAATAAGTTGTTTATAAAATTAGTAATTAATTTAGACAAGAAAACCGCCAACAGAAACCTATTGACGGCTTTAAAATTTAGGGGTTACAAATATACTTACTTAGTTTTGATTCTACAAGTATCTAAAATGGTTTTTAATTAAGAAAATTTATTTTAGTGTTACACTGCCAATTCCAACTTTTCAGGTAAATTTTTTATTCCTTTTGGTATATTAAATTCAAAATCATCTATTGTGTAATCGTAAAAGTTTTTATTTTCTTTTAGTCTTACTGTTGGCTGCTCATTTATAGACTCTCTTTTTAATAATTCCTTTGCGGCGGGTATGTGGCGATTATAGATATGACAGTTTTGCACTATATGTAAAAAATTACCTAACTTGTGTGTAATTCCTGTTGTGTGTGTTAAATGTCCACAAACCATCATTCCTAACATTATATATTGAGCGGGGTTAATTGAGGCTGTCATCATAAAATCTTGAGATCTTTGATTTAAAGTAATATCTATATAATGAACAGGTTCGCTGTAAGGTATATGCTTATCTTCTTCATAAACTTCGTATTTTTCTCTTACGCTCCAAAGTGTTTGGTATGCACAAGGTACAAGAGCCTGTTTATCCTCCTCCATCTGTTTATTATCCCAAAGATTCATTATATGACGTCGGGAAAAAGGGCTGCTTTCTAATCCATATAATAGATTATCAATTAGTTTATATCTTTTTACTGTATGTCCATAGGTTTGTCCTAAACTGTTAAGTGTTCGTCCTGTTAAGTAGTATTCCCAATCAAATTTAGATGTGATTGAAATTTTTTCTTCTTCCCAACTTTCAACTACAAAATCCTCCCACCAACTATGTATACTTGAGTGCATTTCTTCAATAACATTAGTTTGCTTCTGATAAATAGCTTCAATATCATAATATGCACCTTTCAGAGCTGTTTTACGTAGAGTTGTAATAGGGAATTCTTCTTTAGAAATATCGTACTTAAAAACAGCCTGTGTAATGAATTTTGAATGCGCTGGTGCACCATCACTCCATCTCGGTCTAGGGTCTTTGTCCCAACTACCGTTTTCTAGAATATCTTCAATTGTTTCTAATATATATTTATCGGCTTTAATCATTATCTTAAAAATATTTCTATTGTGTCTAAAATCAGTTCTCTTCTTTGTTGTTTTGTTATTGTTCCTACTTTCTTAAACGACTTTCTAAACTCTTTTAAAACGTGTTGTTTGTATGTTTTTGTAACCGTTATGTTTATATTTTCGTCGGTTTCGTACACTTGTATATCTAGAGGGTGTTTCGAGTGCTCCCAATACACCCAGCCTAAAGCCGTTTCTTGAAGTAAGTCATCCATCACTTAGAAGTTTTCAATAAGTTTAAAAATTCTGTAGCTTCTTTTAAGAGTTCTGTGGCCTCATTAGATAATTTTTCAAACTTGTCATTCTCACCTTTATAGGTATCTTTTAATATCTCACCTATTGTTTCAAAATCAGGTTTAATCAGTCCTTGATCTTTTAACCAGGGTACTAGTTCGGTCTTAACTAATCTTGTTAAGCCTTCTTTTCTGTAATCTATATTTTCCATAATTAAAACTTTTTACCGTTCTTTTTTACTCTGTTACCTACTTGATGATCAGGACGAGATTTATTAAAATTTCTTTTAGCTTCCATAATCTCTCCCGCATTTTTACACCCAACAGCTCCTAACAAATCAAAAATTCTAATTAATGCATCTACAAGTTCAACATCTACCATACGATACTGTGGGAGCTTGTCATCCATTAAGTCTTTTCTATAACCTTCTGTTGCTTCAGATACTTCTGTGGTAATTAAATTTAGTTTTGTACCTATTACATAAGGTGTGAATTTGTGGTTTAACAGACTTTCTCCTGTTTCAGGATCATTCCACCAACCTGCTTCTACATTCTTACTGTGTATATCTTTTACTAATTTATTTATTTGTTCTGCTGTCATCTATATAATTTTCTAAAGCTGTTATTAATCCTTTATAATCTGTGTAATCTTCGTTTGGATTTACTTCGATATAAGTGTGGAGTATTTTATTTATTTCTTGTCGTCGATTCATTTCTGCCGCCAATCATTTAATCTGTTTATAATTTCTATTGTTCCTGAATCAAATATCTCAGCATCCTCTAGCATAATTTGCTCGGCAAAGTATAGAAATAACTGTTCTGTAATACCCCAATCTTCTGAATCTTCATCTAACAATCTAATGAAATCAACTCTTTCATCAAAAGGGATGTTATTGATAACATCTGCATAAGTCTCCTCTTCTGTTCTACGGTAAACCGCATTTAAGAGTTTTTCTCCCTCTTTTGTATATCTAAACTGTGTCATAAATCTTTGTATTTTTAAACATTCCTATTCTAATTGCCTCGTCAAACATTTCCACGAGCTCTACTTTAATTTCTTCTGTTGTAAAAATTGAACTTAGTTCTTTATTGGCAACCTCATTTTTTAAAAACGGGTACAATTCGTTTAATAAGTATTCACCGTTATCCCAAATATCTCCACATACACCTTCTTCGTAGAAAGCTAATCCTGGCATATAAAATTCCTCTTTTTCATTTATATTAGCTGATAAATGATACGTATCACAATCGGATACAATGTCTGTATATTTAAACATATTAATATTCGTATTTCATTAAAAATTCTTCTATATCTTTTGGTTCTGCAAAGTACAAAATAGTTTTGAATCTTTCAAGTAAATCTGCTTGAATTATCGATAAATTCTCTTCCTCGCTTGGTTTATATCCAAACTCTTCAATAGCGTCTTCTTCTGTATATAAGTTTAAATTTTCACGAGCATATTCTATAACATCTTCATCTCTAAACTCATCTAAGTCTACATCTACTTCTACCGTTGTTCTATACATCACCTTAACTATTTAAAATTTTATCTCTTTCAATCTGTTTCTTTTCGAGTTCAATTAGATCTAATCTTACCCCTTCTAAATTATTGTAAGCTACATCTATTATTTTTGGGGCAACTACATCTCCTTCTTTTAATCGTTCAATTACAAAGAATATAGCTTGCAGTTTGTTTCTTATTTTTTCAAATTTTGACTCTCTCATATTTTAGGAGGTAGTATTTAGTTTAATTGAATTAAACCTTGTGAATTTACATAAATGTTCGGTGCTTTCTCAGCTATCTTTTCGTAATTATCTATTGTTTTAAACAATTCTTCTACTGTTTCACACTCTTTTAAACCCTCATCTAAAAATCTTTTTAAACATTGTTTTAATGTGGGGTGGTATGTAGAGTTTTCTGTTGTATACTCGTCTCCTTTTTTAAATTTTCCGTTTTTATCGTCTTTGTCGCGCACTTTTGTTGTAGTTATTTTTAACTCCCAACTATTTGTTGATGCGTCTACTGTTGCGTATTCGTTTAACTTTATCATAATTCAATTAGTTCTATTAATTCACTCTTCTGTTGATTAATCACTGTATGTTGGAATCTTTCGTAGAATTTAAAATCTTCTGTTTGGTACTTATGAATATAAAACCCGTGTTTTTGAAGCTCATAAATATCCTCTTTTGGAAACCAATTATATAAATCCTCTAAATTATCTACGGCAGAAATATACCCAACTAATTCAGGATCAAAATCCATTTTCAAATCTCTGTTTTTGCAGAAATTAAACTTATTATGTATAAGTCCTGTAAACTCACCTTTAAAATCATACCATAATCCTTGCTGCGTATCAATATTATTTACTCTATAAAAATCCATTATTTAATATAAATTTTTTGCGGTAATTCTCCAAAAACAAACTTCGTTACAAAACAAAGCCAAACATCAAAACTAAAATGCTCGGAAGTTAAGAGATAATCACCACCATTGTTACTTTCTTTTTCAAATGTAAGAACAAAATCACAATCTTCAAAAGGCTTTAACGAGATTTTAACTCTTACTCTGTCTCTACCTTGCGCGATAATATCTAGCATAGTATCTGCTCCTGCGACCATTTCTAAGTCTTCTTTATCTCCTTCCCAATTAGGTAAGTCTATATACCACCTGTTCTCTAAATCTCTGTAAAATGTGAAATATTCTTGCATTCTAGTCTTTTATCATATTAATTCTGAAATTGACCATCTTATCTTCAAAAATAATTTTCTCTAATTCATCCATAGTATTGTTTTTAAATTAAAAATAGGTGTTCTCGGTGTGGATGTTGCCACTAAGCCGTATTTGTATTTCTACTGGAACTCGCTTTCACTAACCCTTGGATACCTTCCCGATAACACACCCCCGTCGGGGCTTCACTACAAACACCTATTATAAATACCACTATCATTTTTTAGGTCATCATTTCACAGGTTTACGTACGTACTGCTATCCCCAAGTGCATTTGTGGTTCGCACTAATATTTTAAAGTTGCCTTGAAGAGAATCGAACTCTTATGTGACCAATTACGCTTTCTACTGGTTATGAGCCAGAGGCGATACAAGGCATATTCCCTATTTGATTTGTATTTTTGCGGTAGGAAATAGGGGTAAACACACCTACCGACCAAGGCGCGACCTTGATATAAAATTTTTAATTGTTACTCAAACACTGTTACGACTTTTTCTTTTGGCGTTACAACTTGATAACCCTCATCCCAATCTGTTCCGCTGTAAGAGGAGTAAAAACCTGTAATTTTAACATATGCATTGTGGTCGACAAAATGAAATACCTTCATAGAGTAATCTCCTCCGCCTTCACGATCTCCTTTACTGTTAACCTCTTTAATTTCACCTAGATTCAGTTTGTTTAAAACATACTTTTCTATTGCTTCCCAACCTTCAATATCATTTGGTATTTCAATATCTGCCTCTGTCCATTCTTGGTAAGCTAGTACACTTGGATAAATTCCTGAATCTTTTAATCTTTTAATAATTTCTTGTCCTGTCATTCTATTTTAATATTTAAATTTTTTGAAAATCAGTTATTGTTTTCTTTACTGGTTTAACAAATTGTACAGATTTTACGTGTTCGTTATCTCCATAAGAATCTGTTGCATTTACTAACTTTAGGTAGTTATCTCCTTCTATTTTGAAGATATACACACTCTCAGACTCTTCGCCTTGGCCTTTTTCACTCCAATAATTTGAAGGCTCGTGTTCACTTACAAGATCGTACTTGCTTTTTAATCCGTAAACACTTAGGTTTTCTAATACCTCATTAATCTTTTTTAATTCCATTTTCTAATTTAATTTTAAAGTTATATTTCGGTTTTTCTAATTTTATATAGTTAACTACTGCAAATATAGCAATATACTCTGGATAATGCTTTATAATATTATCTTTTAACTGTTTTTTATAACTTCTTCTATAATCCATTTTAGGATATCTTTCAAAAGCCATAACAGCAGCTTCTTCAAATACTACATCACACTTTTCTTCAAAAGATAGTTTATCCCATTTACTTTCATCTAATTCTACCTCTGCGCCATCTTTTAATAATTTTGTAAATGCAGGGATTTCTTCTAAAATATAGTGGTACTTATCGTGTTGATCTACATCTTCATTTATATTATTAGTGAAAAAGTCATCCTTACCTTGAGCTAACTCGCTTCTTCTTATCTTAGGTAATACTTTAGTCCAATACTCTTTTAATTTATTTAAAAGATCTAAATCATAAGTACACCCTTTTTTTAATAAGAATTGAACATCATACATTGTTTTTTCCCAATTAAAATCCCAAAACAAATGTGATATTTTTAAAGAAAGCATTTCATTAGGAGATAAAATTACATTTTTACTATGTTTAAAAAATAAGGGATTTTTAAGCAATTCTACACCTACTATAGGAGATTTACAACTCTTTTCAGTGAAATAATCAATGTCTTTGGGTATTCTAGGAAAATCTGGATAATGGTAGCTTATAGCCATAGAACCGCACACTTTTAAAGTACTAGGTTTTTTCTCTATTGACCAACCATACATTGCTTCATAAACTTTTTCGTCAATTTGATCTTTCCATTTATCAGCAACCTCTTTTATATGACCCTCTTTAACTTTTTTGTAGGCGTAAAAAGCCTCATTAGAGTCTTGAAAATAACCTAGTTCCACTACTTCACCATTTATTTTTGGTCTGCTTCTATACTTTTTACTATGTTTACTTACCCCTACAGGAAGCTTAGATTTTTTAGTGTAATCCCTAAATAACTCATTTACCTCTTTCGGTACAAAACAACAAGTCTCAGGGGCGTATATTTTATTACCTTTTAATAAGATGTCTTTATCTAAATGCCATCCCTCAACATAGTTTTTCTCAAACCACGCCGCAAAATTCTGAAAATTATGCCATTTAGGATGCACCATACAATCTTTATAAGTGGGATGTTTTTCTATAATATTGGTATTATAGCACCTATCCATCATAGATTTCCATACTTTATACTCAGTTTTTTGCTTGTTTTTAAGGGAACTGCTATAGATACCTTCTCCAATATAACCTCTATTATGTACAGACCTGTGTAATTTACATTTAATTTTACCTCTTACCACTTCTCTGTAGCACACTTTTGAAATAATAAGATTGTGTTCTTCTATTAAAACATCACAATCATAAAAACTTGTATATTTTATTATTCTTGCTGTGTACCCTTGATTAGTTATATGTATTTCTCCCTCCCTATTTTTAAATTTAGTCATAATTCTTCAACCTGTTTATTTAATCTTTCTATCTCTTTTAACAGCCTGTTCTTTTTTTCTTTTTCTGTTTCTTCCACACCCTCTTTTCTAAGCACTTTTTGAAGCATTTTTTGCTCTTGCTTAGTAAAATCAAACCACATTTGACAATTTTTAATAATCCCTGCACAACGCTTGAACTACTGTTCTACGTTAGCGTACATAAGCGATTGCCCTCGCTTTAATATTGTTATAGATGCTTCAAAATTTATTTTCCCGTCTCTTTAAACCTTTTTCTTCTTTTCTCCTTGCCTCCGCAAAACTCATAATAATGGTTTCTACAATACCCTTTACTACTGTGTTTTTTATCACAACCTTCTACTGAACATTTTCTTTCTTGTCTTTCAAAAGGAGAGTAGGAATCAAATATTTCCTTTTTTCTTTTAAGAAATATTGTAGAATCTTCATATAACCAATCTCTGAATTTAATACATTGATTAATACCACAATATCTTAAACTTCTTATCTCATCTTCTTTATTGTGTCTATCATCTAGTTTAGTTTTAGAAAAATTTAATTCTTCCATTAATATTTCTTGTAAAGGCAGTAAAAAATTTATCGTGCCTACTATAGAAAACTGTTTTTGTTTATTTCCTGACACACTCCCATCGCCATCAAAATACCCCCTAATAAAATGCCTTTGTAAGTGTTTTGGTACTTGGTCTTCTGTTGGGAACGTTAAGGTATGTGTTTTTGCCTTACCACAACCTAATTCAACTAATCTCTCACTTATATGTTTATTGGTTATATCTAAATGGCAAATGTCACTATTCCCATAACTAGTTTCATTCTTATAAAGATATAACTTCTTAGAGGGTTGTATAAGATTTTTAATTCTATCCAAAATGTTTCTATCGCTATTTTTTAGTACTATTTTTACTGAATTTCTGTCAGTGTTATTATAACCGTCTGCATAAAGTAATCCTAACACATAGGCTTTTTCTTCCGTATCTATTTCATCAAAAAACTCTTCATTTATTTTGTATTTTCTTTGTAATTCCGATTGAGACTTTGTTTTGTAACCATTTCTTTTTAACATTCTACCTATACTTGCTGAAGTTATAGGGAAAAATTTACACAACTCTGTGTAATTATAATTACCTGTTTCATACATTTCAAATAGTTTGTTCTTTTCTTCGTGTGATAATCTTCTCTGTTTTGTTTTCATTATATGTAGCTTTTACTATTATGTTTATAGCTACTTCAACAACCGTGCCACACCTCTTTTCCTAACTACTTTGGCAGCATTTTCATCTGCATTACCACTATGAGAGCATTTCACACATTTAAACGTCTCTTGGTTTGGTCTGTTTTCTTTTGATATATGTCCACAATTGTTACATTCTTGTGAGCTGTACTTAGCATCTACTTTTGTTACATTTGTTTTATATTCTAAATAGCTTGAAAATTTACTCCAACTAACATCTGATATTGATTTTGAATAGTTTTTATTTTGTATCATTTTAGAAACTTTCAAATCTTCTAAAAATATGTATTGATAATTACTAGCCAAATCATTTGAAATCTTGTGTAAATAGTCTTCTCTAACTCTTTGTATTTTCAAATATAGCTTTTTAATTCTCTCCACTTGTTTATACCAATTGTTAGAACCTTTCTTTTTACGTGATAAAGATCTTTGTGCAACTCTTAGTTTCTTTTTAAATTTCTTAGCTGTATTTATGTTTTCAAAATATTGCCCATCAGATGTTACTAAAAAATGTTTTATACCTAAATCACAACCTATTTTTGCTTGATTCTCGCATTTTGGTCTTTCATAGTCTGTAACAATTTGTAAGTACCATCCATCTGCTTTTTTAACTACTCTCGTTAATTTTATGTTTCCATTTACTTCCCTGCTTTTAAATATTTTTATTAATCCTATTTTAGGCAATTTAAACTTATTCTTTTCAAATCTTAATATATTACTATTTTGTTTAAATTCTATACTTTTCCATTTTCTTTTAGATGCCCAATGTGGTTTTGATACCTTAACTCCTCTTTTTAAATCTTTAAAAAACTTATCATAACCTTTGTAAAGCCTCTCTATAACTCCTTGAAGCGTTTGTGCATTTACATTTGAAATCCATTTACACTCTTTTTTAAGTTCAGGTAGCTGTTTTGACAAATCATACTTACTTAACTTTACACCTTTAGAATAAGCTATTTCTTTTACTTCTTTGGCTAGATTATATATACATCGAGTTGTATTCAGATGCTCTATGAATATATTTTCTAAAGTTTTAGTAGTCTTTATTTTAAAGGTGTATGTTATCAATTTTAATTCTTAATATTAAACATGTTTGACTAATTCATCATAATAAAGATTAAACAGATGATTTTGAAACTCTCTTGTCTTATCATCAAAACCACTTTTATTATGCTCGTTCTCTTCTATAATTATCTTAGCTATTTCATCTACTGAATACACATCTAGTTTTACACTTAAAAGTATTTGATTATCTTCTGCCATACCCAACGTAGTGTCTTTTGCAAACTTAACATACTTAATTTTTGGGCTTTCTAGTCTATAATTATAATCGGTATTTAGTAACCTACCCATAGCATCTATAACCTTGTCTTGAAGCATCTTTGAAGGATTCTCAACCTCTTTATAAACTTCTCCTTGATTAGATACGACCCCTAATATATCCATATTACTAAACTGAGATCTTAATTGTTTTAAAAACTCAAAAGGTAATTGTAAACGACCTTCTAGCTCATCTTTGTCGAATAAGTCAACTTGCTCTAATCCCGCAAATGATAACTCTTTTACAGCTTCACCCCAACTAGCAGAAAATCTAGTATGAGAACCCCAAATTATAGTATGTTCATATAAACCTGTATTACCACCTTGTATAGTGTACAACAGTTCTTTTATTACTTCAGGGTCATTACAACGTTTCCATAATTGTCCTATTGAATATTTAGCATCCCAAGTGTCAGATAAAACTCTAGATTCGTTAATTTTAAATTCGGGGCTGTTATAAGTGTACGCTGATTTATTTTTAGCATTGTGGTGACATAAAATACCCTTTCTAAATAATCTTTCTTCTCTATCTGAGTTAGGATAAACAGACCCGTGATTATTAGAAAATATCACGTCAGGTCTTTTAGCGCAGAAGTAATTAAAAATATTCTTATAGAATTTTTCAACATCACTATTATACTCTATGAAATAAGAAGTATAGCCCAACTCCCCCGTAGTTTTTTCTGTAACCTCTAGTACAGCATCTTCATCCTCATCCAAAGCATTTGAATAAATCTCACGTATATAAGAAAAACTGTCATCCCAATCATTACCGCCCATTGAAGTGGTCAATGAAGTATCAACACCATTTACTTGTATAACTTTGAAGCTTTGATTTCTAAAGTTACTGTCTTTAGTGGTAAACTTAATCTCATCTTCCCCACTAAATACTTTAAAAGGTATATTATTTTTCATAAGTGCTGCTAAGGAGTATTTCGCTCCCGACCCAAAAAATCCGATTTTACTTGAATCTCCTTTTTTTGTTGAAGCTCCTAATAAAGTGAAAGCTTCTACTTGAATGCAACCTTTTGATTTAATTTTTAAGTATCTCATTTCTTATGTTTTTTGTTAATACAAATATACTGTGATTTAGTCTTCTGTGAAAGTATTTAACTTGTTTTTAACTTTTACTGTTTTAAAGACTCGTCAAAAACTTTAAAAGCCCAATGAGACAATTGTGTGTTATCATTTTCTCCGAAATAGTTTCTTAGGATTTTTATTTGCCAATCTTGTAACTCAACATTATATTTTTCTTTAGTGGTTTTTATATTAACCGTGTTATCGGGATTTACTTTTAATTGTTTTTTAAAATAGCCACGATTAGAATGTATCCCTACAGGTTCAATGTACTCTTCTTCGTATTCGACTAATACATCTTCAATTATATTACCTTTATTATACTCTTCTACATAGTATTCTATCCATTCTTCTGTTGGTTTTGGTTTATATTTTATCCAAGGCGATTTATCAACAGTAAATTCAGGGTAATACCTTTCTACTTCCAATTCATCTGTTGTTGCGACTATTTTCTTACTACCTAAAGATGTTTCTTTTATGACAGCCTCTTCACTTGTTATCTTAAAAGGTCTTTTAGTATCTTTAGTTAAAACCCAATTTCCCTCCTTAATCTTTTCATCTGTTATTAGGTAAATATCGTATCTAACTTCGTCTTCAGGGTCATTGAAATTAGCTTGATTATAATACAGCTTTCTTCCTTTGTGTGACCATAACTGACCGTCTTTACTTTCTAGTAGTATTACTTTTGCTTTTGTGTTCATTGTCATAATTTTCTTTTAACTCTGTCAATTTCATTTGTAAAGTATTGGTTTTACTGGTTTTTTGAGGTATTGTGTATAAGTATAGTTATGTGGCATTAAAAGTCACCACTTCTATCACGTTCTGAAACTGCTTGAACTTCTGCAATCATATCAGTCCATCTTTTTTCAGCTTTATCACATATACAGCAAATCACATATTTTCTACCGCAATATTCACAATTAGATAAATCACCAGATAAATTCTTTTTTACCTTGTCTGTTTTCCATTGTAATTCCATAACTTTATTGTATGTTTCAATATCTAATTGTAAACATTCTTCCTTTGTCAAAATTCTGCTCATAATAATTAACGCCACATAACACTGTATATAAGGCATTGCCTCTGTGGTCTTTTTTAAAGTTTATACTAATTTTAATCTTTCATTCATTCTATTAAGGTTCGTGAGGGCAACGCCTCATATACTAAACGTTACACTGCAAATATACGTACTATTAGTTTGTTTGTAAAGTAGTTTAAGAAATGTTTAACGTTTAGGTTTATATTTGTGGTGATTTAATATATTTATATGCGGATTTTCCTCTAACCATTTAATAAAGTCAAAGTTTAAGTATATTGGTTTTTTATGTTTTAATTTTCTCTTTTTCATTTTTCGTTACCAACTATAAGGCTTAGAGCTAGGCTCAGTTAAAGCCTTAACCTCCCTTCCATCTGTTTACTATTCCACGGCAATACTACCTCCCCCTCATCATAATAGAAGTCTCTATCTAACCAAATTACTTCTGGCGCGATTTCTTCACAAATTCTACCGTTGTGATAAGTTAGATTGTTATAGTCATCTATTATCTTGGCTTTTATTTGTAAGTATTGTTTGTAGGTGTAGTATTGATTGTGTATTGGTCTAAATCTGCGGCGAGTTTTTATTTTCCCCATTTCCTCTAATTTATCCTTTAATCTCTTCCCGCGTTGTTTTCTTGCTGTTTGATTTTCGCAGCCGTCATCATATACATATTTTGCAAATGCTTTATTTGATAAAATAGTGTTTTTACACCATTGTGGGTTGTTAGGATATAACTTACCCTCTTCGATAGCTCGGTCTATTTGTCTTCTTAATTTTTTAGACACCTTACCATCTTCCCTTGCGAGAAGCCTTATTCCTTTGAGCAGTGTTCCTTTTTTATCAATTGCTCTTTGCTGATCTTGTATTTGGGAGCATATAATAACAGACATCGCCATATATTTTGTGTCTGTTATCTTAGTACATAATTCAATAGGTACTTTTTTATTGTTTTTATTGTTAAATCTAAACGCTAATGTTTTTGAACCGACCAAGAAAAAACCGCCATCAGAAGTAAATCTACCTAAATCTAAATATATTAGATCAGATATATACTTTCTAAGGGCGGTCTGCGATATTCCCGTCTTTTCTTGTAGTAATTTGTAGCCTTTTAAGCCGTTTTTAGGCGCAATGTAGTGATTACCCTCTCTAGCTTTTAAAAGGTGCGCATAAACAGCAATAGACCCATAGCAATCCACTTCACTATTCTGATGAATGTGAAAGAAAACTTTTGAGTCTATCCAAGATATATTACGCATTTCTACAAATAAGAAACGCCCCCTTTAATAATAGCTGTCAGGCTTATCACACAGAAGGAGGCAGTTTCGTTATTTGCTTATATTTATTTTACTGTTATGATAAACGGTAGCCTGACAAGTGCAAATATATAACAAACTTTCCAAACTACCAAACACCTTAAATATTTTTTAATGAAAATACACTAAACTCCATATCTTACAATACAAATAATAACAGGTGCTAATATTAATAGTGCTGTTAAAGTTTGTAGTACCTTTTTTACTACTTTATACCTCATACCTTACTGATTATTATACTCTACCCACTCTTTATTTATATCTATTTTATATTTTTCCACTAAGTACTCAAATAGTCCTTCTTTGTTTACCTCTTTCCCTGAACAATACGGGCAATATTTAGGTTGAATATTAGTATCATCTATAATTTCACCATCTTTCCAATAAGGATTCCCTTCACTATCGTAAAAATCTTCTTTTTGCATATAAAGTTCTTCACACAACTGATCTATTTTACTCTCGTCAAATTTAGTTCCGTAATCGTATGCAAATTTACTATTTACGTCATCATTAACCAAACAGTCTGTACATAAACTAGTACCACATCTAAAACAGCTATCTACATACTCTGAATATTTTGATTCGCCGCAAGAATTACAACTATAAAAATCTACTCCCATTATCTCTTAATTTTATAAGTTACTGTCTTTACCTCTTCCATTTCAAAAAACTTTAAGTAGTGATCTGCATCCTCCCACATCATAGTCTCAGAAAATAAATCGCCAACAAAACGGACTCCAATAATCTTATCAAAACCTTTTAATTGAAATACATCTATTGCTGTTTCGTACCACCTACGTTTATCAACATCTAAATAGGATGCTAAGTCTTTTTTATCTACAAAAAACAATTTGATAAAATTTTTCATTCTTTTTTATTTTTTAATTATTTCTCTTCTACAAATATACAACTTTCTCTAATTATTACCAAAGACTTTAACAGTTTTTAACTATTTAAAAGTTTATATTGGATGTCTTCTAATCTGTTTATTAAATCTCTCTGTTCTCTTGATAAAGATTTTATTTTATCTTTTTGCCCGCTTCTTTCAGCGTCAGATGCTCTCATCATAACTTCTCCTGTTTCTATTATACCTAATCTACAAGCGATACAAATATATAGATCTTTTTTCTCTTGTTGTGTTAATTCGAATGTCATTATTTAAATATTTTTAAGTAAGTTTTGTACAAACTACTAATTTCTTTGATTGTATTTTTTACTAACTTTTCTGTTTCTTTTAGTCTTTTTTCGTCCCAACTATAAGGTTCATACCATATCTTTTTGCCTACTGTTAGAGCTTCTCTCCCGCCGCCTTGCATACACTGATAACCACCTAATCTTTCAATAATACAATACTCGGCTTCTTTTACAATCAAACCTTTCTGTTTTAATCCCCAAATATAGATTTCAATTTGATGTTTTTCAGGTTTATGTAAATCTTTCTTACTGCTTTCAGATTTGGTTTTATAATCTCTTAGCAGAAGAACGGTTTTATCAATTGGCGGCGTAGAATCATCCAAATAACCTAAAACAACTACGTCTAAATCTTCTAAGTAAATTAAAATTTCTTCTTGATAAACTCCTAACGGTTTTACTTTATCTAAAGTTTCTAATTCTTCTTTAGTGAAATTTTCTTTACCTTTCTTTTCAGTTACATAATCCTCGACCTCTGTACCAAAGGTCGCCCATCCTAAATCAGGGTACTTTTCACCTAAAAAGTATTTTCTCATATACTCAAACTTACCTAACAGACCTGTGTTAAATCCACTTTTACTGTTAAAGGTTTCTATTTGAGACCAAGAGACACAATATTTACCTATGTATTTTTTATGTTCTGGATTTTCTCCTCCTTTTCTCCAAAGGAAGTCTGTATATTTTTTAGGTAATTCTATTTTTAGTTTTGGCATTATAACTCTTTTACAAAATTAGTAATTTCTTCTTCCTTTTTCTGTTTAACAGCTTTTTTATCTCCTTTTTGTTGATAAACTGACAACAGTAAACTTTCTATGTTATTCTTATCGTTTTTCGATAATTTTTTCTTGCCTATTAACTCTTTAATTTCTTCTTGAATCTCAGTTGTAAAATTACCTAAAGACATAAGTTTTTGTAATAAAGGCTTTTCTTCTACTTCAACATCTTCATCTAAAACTTTAACAGTGACTTCCGATGCAAATATCTTATCTTCTCCTGTAAAGCTATAATAAACGTTTACAAGGGTTTTTATATAATCTACCTCGCTGTCATCTAACTCTTGTGTTTTACCTGCTAAAAACGCTTTATATACGTCTTCTCCTTCTATAATGTTGTGATCGATACCTAAGTTGTAAGCGTGTTCCAATAACGTGGATTTAAACCATCCAATTCCTTGAACATACTCAGAAACACTAATGGTTTGTTTTAAATTCCAGGGGCGCATACCAAGATGATTGAGCGATGGTGGTAATATACTCATACTTAGATTATTTGCTGCCATTCGAGTAGTAACAAAAGGTAAAGTAAAGGCTGCATTCCAAGTAGCAACAGAATAAGAACTACTGTTGTTTAAAATGTTCAATAGTTCCGTTAAAACCGATTCTTCTGTTCCTTTTAAAATTTGTACTCTTAACATACCGTTATTTACAAAACCTAAAGTTACTGAGTGTATTTTCCCAAACAAAGGATTTGCCGCCGACTCAGATAAAAAAACAGATTCTAAATCTTGAAGGTCTTTGTAATCTTCATACTTATTCTTATACATTTCTAACAACTCTTCTGTTGGTTGCTTTGGTAATGTAAGTAATTTTAAAAATATTGTCTCTTTCATAATTTAATTTTTAATTGTTGTTTTACTTCTCTTAAATCTTTAACTAAAGAACCGTCTAAATCTTCTAATGCAAATATAGACAATTCAATTATATCTAACATTTGAACTCTCGTTAAAGTATTGTTAAACTTCTGTTTTATGTTATTGTTATCGTCTGTATAACAATTTTGATCACTCATATTGGTGAATTTACTTCATTTAATATATCTTTTGAAACGTGTGTATAGATTTCCGTAGTTTTTGAATTCTTATGCCCTAATACTAACTGTATTGTTCTTAAATTTTCTTTTGACTCAACAAGACTCGTCGCATAGCTGTGACGGATAATATGTGGATTAATGTCTAAATACTTGTGAGATATGTTTCTTAAACTACTATAAGTGTACTTACCGCCAGTGCCTTCAAATAAAAATTGTTTTGGTTTGTACTCTTTAAAATACTCTCTTAATAAAATTAAATTATTTTTTGAAAAAGGTACATATCTATCTTTGTTAAATTTAGAATTTCTAACTAATAACAACATTCTACTTGAGTCTATATCTTCTATTTTTAAATTTAACACTTCAGATGCTCTTAAACCTGTACCAAACATCAAAGATAAGATAGCTTTATGTTTTAAATTAACTATCTTGTTAATTTTCAGTATTAATTTTTGTTTCTCTATTACCCTTGGCAACTTTCGTTGTTTTCTAGGTCGATTAAAATCTACCTTGTTGTACTTCTTTCCTAAAACTTTAGAGTATAAGAATTTTAAACTACTTAAAACTTGATTTTGCTGAGAAACAGAAGAAAATCTATAATTCTTAATATAATTTTCAAAATCAGAAGAATTTAAATGGATGTACTGCTTCTCTATTTGACAAACAAATTCAGATATATAGTTTAAATATATACGTTGTGTATTTTCGGCGTAATTTAAAAATATAAGTTTTTCACTACAAATCTTTATAATTTTTCTATTTTTCATACTCTAAAGTCTTTGTTTATAGGTGTTTAGATATTAGTTATCGATATATAGTAGTTATGCACAAGCAAAAGAGCCTGTGCCTTCAACGTCATATCCTACCCATCTACTCACAAGAATAAATTTTACACCTTTAGGGGCTTTTTTCAACTTTCTTCTAAACGCTTTTACACTTCTACAACTTTGGTGCGAGCTATAACCTTTCTCACCTGCTTTGGGGTTTTGTTCCCATCTATTAGTATTATAATTAAACCACCATCCATTTTCAAAGGTCGTAAAGCCCATAAATCGGTAATTTATTCTTGTTCTCTTTTGTGCTTTATATTTAAGTTTCATCTTGTCTAATTTTTGCCAGATGCATAACAAAGTGTATAGCAAATAGCCTATTAATATTCAGTTCTTAATTCGTTGGTTCGTGCTTCGGCTACTTGCCATACACAAACCGTTCTAACAAATAGCAAAAATGCCTGCGCTAAGTTTGATCTACTTATTTGTCTAAAGTTCCTATATGGTAAGAATCGATGTTATCAAACCAATAGTTTATCCCTTTTTCACTTAAAGTACGATCGATGTCTATTTGGCAAAGACAAGCATCGGGATTCACATCTTTATAAGCTTCGTCTCTTACCGGCTCGAACTTAAAGTGTTCTTTAAACTGTCTTGGTGTTTCAATTTCTTTTTCTCCTTCTTTTATTACTATCTTCTGGCATATAGTTTATCATTTTAAGTTATTACTGTTTCAGATTTTCCATACTTCCTTTTTGCGTTACACGCTTAGCCTTCGCTTATATTTTTACTACTTGCAAGAACTGTGTATAACAACCATACGTCTAAGGTATAAATCACTTTAATAGTCTTTTTTTGGCTGTCTCCATCTAATACCTTCCCATTCCCCGAAAACTAAATATCGTTCATTATCGTTACAAACCTTTTCAGCACTATCTCTTCTTACGTTCTTTCTTTCTCCATTAGGGTAAACTAACCAGCATTTATAATTTTCTCCTTCTGTAGATTTTAATCTTGCTCCTATTTGTAAAGCTTCTAGTATCATATTTTGATAATCACTCATAATTCTGTTTTTAAAAGCCAAAAAAATTAATGGCTTGGTTATTAATTAATCGTTATTGTTGTAGTACGGTTGTTATACAATTCCGTTAGCAACTATTTGCCAATACGAATAGTATCGCCAATTTTAAAAGTCTTGTCACTATAAAATTTAAACCCTACATTATTTTCACCATCAGTAATTCTATATTCGTATTTGCACTTTTCTTCTTCAAGTTCATATACATAGTACACTATCATTTTATCAGAGTCGGTTACTTTATCATTTGGTACTCTTGTGTCATCACAAGAAAAGAAAACAGTTGCTAACAAAGTATATAGTGTATAGCTAATAAGTGTTTTAAATCGTTTCATTTGTTTATCTATTTAAGTTATTAATAATTCAAAGTTCAAGCGTTTTTGGTCGCTACACACCATATACAACCACGTTGGCAGTAATATTAACGTCTAAACTTACCACCAACAACTTGTTCTAGTTTTCTTAAATCTTCTGGCTCTAAAACTATGGTCTGTCCGTTTTTGCTAACCGCTATTATTTGGTCGGTAAAACCAGCATATTCCTTGTTAGTTGTATTTCCGCACAGCTTCACCATACTACTTCCAACATCACCTATAAATAATGCTTTGTTTTGTTCCGTTTCTAAGTCTATTTTATCCCAATTCATTGTTTTATAATTTAAAAGTTTATTAATATTTACACAGCACTATTCATAGCTGCATCCCGTTAGTCGTAATAACGCCATTCAGTAATTGTATCTTTTTCTTGAGTTATTACTTCAACTGGGTATTTTATAGCCCACGTAGCACCCCACCCTTTTTGCCACTCTAATTTATATATTTTGCCATCTTCGTCAGGTAACAATGCATATAGCCCATTTCGTCCCTCAACGTACCATATGCTCACCGTTAGGGTGCATTAGGATATTTCAAATTGGGTTTGTGCAATCCCAAGCTCTTTAACTATCCCTAACTTTTCTTTTCTGTTTACTAAGTTTGTTGCGCTTTCCCCACTTCCGTAGGTGCAATTACTTTTCAAATCAGTTGCAGTCCATACAAAAGCACCACTACTTTTTTGATGCTTGCCTGCATTAGTTCTACGGAAGTTACTTAGTTCTAATCCTAAATCTTTTTTTATTCTTTGTTTAAGTCTTTCAAACATAATAATAACGCCACATAACAACGTATATAAAACATTGCTTTAGTGGTCTTTTGTTTAGTTAATTTATAATTCAATTCCTTGTGTTTATCTATTAAGTTTCGGCATACAACGTTTCATATACAAATACGTTGTAAACAATAAAATTATTCAGTGCTTACAACAAAGAAGAAATGTTCATCTTCATCTCTACTTCTTACAGCTATACTATGGCTAATTATTTTATATCCTAATTTTTCTATTCTCTCTATTTCTTCTTTTAAAATGTAATGGGAGCAGTTGGGGTGTGCTTTAAATCTTATTATTCTGTCAGTCATAATTTTACAGTTTATAACAAGGGCTATAATTCATACCCTTGTTAGGTTTATGCTTAATTCAATATTTTTCTTTCTATTCACTTATGTACAGTTTGATAGGTTCGTGCATCTAATACGCTACGACACCATACCACCATACGTTCAGAAGAATTGACCTGCGGAAGTATCAAACAAATATACATTATCTTCTTCTACAACTATATTATCATTTGATTTTCCTATTTCAAAAGCTCCGTGCCTATCTTCGTGACTAATCGAGTAGCCGTATTTTTTACAAACATTTTTTATATCCTCAAAAACTGTTTTAAACCTTCGCTTGTATATGCAAACTGTCTTTTATTATAGTCCCGATTCTTCATACTTCTAAAAATAAGGTAATCCTTGTACCGTTTCTCCTGTTAATTTGTTTTTAATTTTAAATCCTAAGCTTTTTCCTGTTCCTCTTATTGCTGATATCCTTTCTTTTGCTGTTTTTAAAGCTTCTGTGGTGCTTTTAAAGTTTTCTTTACTGTGAGGATAACCTCTGTCATATTTGTCTCTGTCTGTGTATCTCTCTAGTATTACTTTCACCTCTCTTTAAATTTAATTATTTTCTCTTTTCTTTCTCCGCGCCAATTCCAATTTAAAACAACGCCATCTTTAATGTCGTAGACGCTTGGTCTAGTGTAAAGATACAAAACAGCTAATAAAATTAATGTTAACATAGTGTTATTTATTAAAATTTCTTAGGTCACTCAATGCTTGTTGGTGGCATTTCTTATACGTGTTTGTTAACTCTTCTAAATACTCCATCACTTCAGAATGCTTTAAGTTCTCAAACAAATACATACCGTCTTGTTTTGCGGATTCGATGTGATCCTCTTTTACTAGTTCTAATAACTTATTAAACATTACTTTTTAGCTGTATTATAAATAGTTTGTAAATCTTCTCCGTAAACTGTAAACTCTTCACTGCCGTGTTGTAAAACAATAGAAACAATACCAACTCTCTCCATCTGTTTTAAAGTTTTTTTAGATAGGTTTTTATCACCATATTTAATATGTCTTTCTGTTTCTTCTCCTTTACGGCATCCTATTTTAGGTAGTTTAGGTTCTTCTTCATAAACCTTTTCAAACCATAAATCTAAAACTCCTGCTTTTTTTAGCTTCTCTTCTCCGCTTCTACCTACTCCTAGTATTTGACCATTTTTAATAGCCGTACCAATACTATAACCCCCTTCTATCTCTAAGACTGCATCTGCATAATCTAAACAGCTCTCTTTTAATTTATAACCTATTAGTTTTTTATCTTTTTCCATATTATCTTGTTTTAGAACATATTTCTTCATTTGTCCAAAATGGTTGGTGTTTCCAAATAACTCCGCTAAAAACAGACTCGTTATTTACATCAAATAAATTTCCACAATGTACTTTATCATCCCATAAATATAACTGATGATAAATTTTACCGTTTATCTTTATAAATTCCATAATTCATTTGTTTTAACTTTAAACGGTTTGTCTCCGTAGCTAATTTGACACTCTTCAAATATTGTATTCAATTTATAACCAAACATCAAACCCGCGTCGAAAATATCTCCTTTGCTCTGACTGTTTAAGTTTTTCTCTTTTACTTTCCTGTTTATATATTCTACAACTTTACTTGGTGTGTATGTATGGTACCAAGTACCTTATGAATCTCTAGTTATAACAACGATATCCCGCCAATTATAATAGTAGACTGTTTTAACCATTTCTCAAATAATTTAAGTGGTTTTCAATATCCTGATCACAATTAATTACTGTATTTACCTTCCAATGCCCAAATTTGTGTTTTGCAACTGCCTCATTTCCCGCGAAATTACAGTATAAAAAACGTCTACCTTTACTGTCTCTTAATGAAATAAAAGCTGTTCCTATTGGTGTGTTAATGTAATGTGTGTGTCCAAAGTGTAATCCTTTTGTTGCTCCGAATCTGGTTAAGTCTGTTGTTTTCATCTTATTGAATGTTTAAAAAGTCTTTTAATGTGGTCTTCTATAATCTTGTTCCAATCTAGTTCATTGTAATCTTCTGAATAAGTTGTCATAATTGTTTGATTTTAAATACGTTGTAAATATAAGAATAAAAACAACAAGTAAATACTAAAACAATGTTAATATTTAAAACTTACCTAATTACCTCAATTTAAACTGACTCTAAGGTTAGTTTTCCGTGTTTTTGAAGTAAGTGTTGTAAATTATCTAAACGTTCTTCTAACTCGCTTAAAATATACTCTACGTTACTACTATGTATGTTCCACTTTCTACTATGTTTATTTATTGTTTGATGTGCGCCAAAAAACTCGAAAAACCTATTTAAATCAAACTGTTCTTTAAATCGCATAAACAAACTGTAAAACTCTTCATAAGGTGTTTTTTCTACTTTTACATACAATTTACCAAATACTGTATCTACTTCATCATTTTTAACGTTAAACTTTTTATAAATATTTTCTACTTCTTTATTGAATTGTTTTGCTGTCAAAACTACTTGTTTTAAATTAGTTCAATATCCCTTTGTACTCTTTCTGATGCAACACCTTCAAATACATCCATAATCCAATCTAAAGATTCTTCAATTTCGTATTCGATATCTGCATCATTGTAACCCTCTTCTCCTTCCTCAAGATTTTCTTTTTCAGTGTATTCCCCTAAATAACCTCGATCACCCATATTCCAAGTCTCCAAAGAATAAACCTCTAGTGCGTCGGGTTGCCAACTTCCTTGTGATAACCAACCACCAGAACCTAACGTGCCATCTTCTTCTACATAAATTGGTATTCTCCAACCTGTCCAAGAAAAATCTAAGGCGTTATACAATTCTTTTTTGAGAAGTTCTCTTAAACTTTCTGTATCTATTTGTATTTTTTCTAGTGTAGTATCCATAATTCTAATCATTTATTAACCCAATTACATAATGTTTTGTATCGTGATAGAAACTCATTGAGGTCTGTTTAATAGTGTCGTAATATTCTCCGTAAAGGCTTATCACTAATTCATTTTCTTCGGCTTCTTCAACAGCTTTTAAAATTTCCATTTGATCCTCTAAAAAAGCTATTTTACTTTCAATGTTTTCAAATTCATCTTCTAACCTGCTTATGATATTCTCCGTTACAGTATCTTCGTTTTCTTCTGAGTAATCACATCCATAAGCTTCTGCGCTATTTTCAAATGCTGAATACATTGTTACACCTGTTCTGTACCACAGTTGCCATCCGTCTCTTTTTTCAAAGCTTTGAATTGATAAATTGTATTTGTCTGCTAATTCCTGCGCTTGTTCAAAGGTATAAAAACCTGTTATAGCAAATTTTAAGTTTCTAAGATAGCCATTACTTTCTGATGTGGTTTCGATATATTCTAAACCCTCGTTTTCTGCTATCTCTCTTACTGTTAGTGTTTCTTCTGTGTACATAATATTTTAAATATAAAAGTTATCGTCAATGTTTTCTACAATATACTTGATTATGGTCTCATCGTCCTGCTCAAATATTTCTTGAGGTACGCCATAAGAAAAGCTATTATCAAATTCTTCTATTTCTTTTTGACCTTGTAAATCCTCGTTTTGAGCACTTAATAGGAAATTAAAAATAAGATCATCGACGGTCTCTGTTGATACTCCAAAAATATGCTCAACACCCTCTTTGTCTGTTGCTGTTATTGTTTTTAGTGGTAATCCTTTATATAATTTCATAATTATTTTTCTATTTGGTATATGGATTTTATAAACAAATCTTCTACGTTGTTAAGGTTAATGCTTTCTACAGTTTTTGATTCTGCTATTTCGGAGTTGTACTTGAAAAACAAATCTGCTTTTCTTCTTGTAGGTAGTTCTTTCCACCACTTTATTTCTTTCTCTTCCGCCTCTTTAAAAAACTCTATGTAAGGATATTCGTTTTGTTCGTAACCTAACGCATAGTGAGTTGCTCCTATCCTTTCTAAATCGTCTAAAAGCTCTCTTAAATTTTCTAATGGTCTTATTTCAAAGTCTGCGTGAGTTGTCTCTATTAGTTTATATTCCATTGTGTTTTTGTTTATACAAATATAAGGTTTATTGTTGGTTTGTGGTGTTAAATTATTGGTGTAAAGCTATATAAATACATTGTGGTACAATACATACAAGCCATAAATCTAACTGTTCTGCTATTTCTCTTTCATCCTCAATAGCTTCTAAAACATCCGTATCATTTAAAGAAATATAAAAATATCTATGTTCTGTTCTATCTAAACTTTCATAAACTTCTGTAAAAGTCATATCTTCATTAAGCTCTGTATCAATAATGCTGTTTAACTCATCTACTGTTACCTCTTCAAAAGTGTTTAAAGGTTGTTTTTGTTCTGAAACCATATCTTGAATAATACCAAAATACCTGTTGCTTAAATCATCCATTTTTTATGTTTTTGGCGGGTAAAAGAAAATCTTAATTTTCTAAAAAATACCCTAAATTAACACTTTTTTCTTATTGTAAAGATACAACTTTATTTCTATAATTTTGTTAATTAAATGTTAAAACTTTTCATTTCTTCCGCTGTAAATACTACAAGCTCTAGTCTATCTTCATCATAATCCCCTAAAATATCTTCAATATGTGTATCTATTTCAGCTTGTGTAGCAAACTTTCCTGTACCTAACCATTGGTTATCATCACTCATAATAAGATAGTCCATTCTCGGCTCTATATTCAAGTCATAACAGAATAAAAGTACTTCGTTCAGTTCTAATTGTTCTAAAGCATATTGAGTTCCGTGTTCATTTTCAACTTCCAACCCTCTTTTAGTCTTGACTAATTTAGCCATATCTAAATTATTTAGTTGAAAACTTGCTGTTTCTGTTATAGGACTCTTTCTAATTAATTCTATATATTTTTGTTTTGTAGTCATAATATTGTTTTTATAAAGATAAGGATTATTATTGGTTTAAGTTGTTAAGATAGTGTTAAAATATAAGGTTGTTGGGTACTAATATTCTGCCTTTTTCATACTCAACATCGTGTACTAAACTGCCATCTCTAAAAGTCTTTGATTCTACTATTTTACCTCTATATAATTTCAAATTGTCTTTATCTCTTACTTTTTTTGGGTTATCTGCCCAAATTTGACTTTTTAAATAAGAAATTCCATAAAAATTGATATACATAACCTTAAATATTTAAAAATTCTTCTAATGTTTTTGCTTTTAAACTTTTTTCATAACGTTTAATACCGTTTAAAACTGCTTCTAATACTTCGGTATCTTTTACGCCTTGTTTCTCGTGAAAACCAAACTTTAAATCGTTCTCTGAATAAACAGAAATACCTACATTGTAATTGCTATCTGTTTCAACATCGTATTTATGTACTTCGTAATTGTCTATTGTAAATGCTAACATAATATTATCTAATATAATAAGTTTCTCCGTTGTATTCTACTTCTGCATAATCTATTTTCATATCTTCGGCAATACCTGCCCAATCAATATTGTTTTCAATTATTGCGGGTGTGTTGTCTGCAATATAGCCACAATCTCTACAAAAATCTTCGCAATACTCTTCAAAATAAGATTCGTGTATAATTGATTCTCCATACTTAAAATCGCTTGAATTGTTTTCTAATTCTTCGCAAAAGTCTTCAATATCTTCGTACTCTTCAATAAGATCCGAACAAGTTACTATAAAAGACTCTTCATTTAAAAACTCAATTTCATCAAAACTATCTGGTATTTCAAGTTCTTCCGTTTCTTCCTCTTTATACTCGTTATGATTTTCCGCCCAATCAATATAAGCGTCTAAAATATCATTTTCAAGTTCTTCTTTGTATTCAATTAAATCTCTGCTATCAAATACTGTGTTGTTAATTGGATTGCTCATAATTGTACAATGTTTTTTGTTATTACTTAATGTAAATATATGTGTTTTAGTTGTAGTATTGTGTTGGAGTTTTGTTAAACTTGTAAAAGTTGTTCTCTTTTATTTAGTGGTACATTGTTCTTTACAAGCGTTTTTAACTTGTTTTCCTTCTGTTTCTTTTTGTCCTCCAGGTAACAGTCAATACTATCCTCAGCGTATTCTAATAAACCGCTTTTTCTGTGATTATCTCCGTAAAAGCCTCCACAAGAGTCTCCTGTCTCTTCTATTGTGTAGTAGTAAACATCTCCCCACGCCCACGCTTCAAACAATTCAAAATTACATTCAAAAGTTTCATCGTTCATACTTTCATAAGTCCTACCTGTTATTTTACCAAATTCGGGTGTCCAACACATAAAAACTTCAGCATAATCTCCTTGACTATAACCTCTTGATGCTCCACTATAATGTTTGATATTAAATTCTTCGCAAAAAGCTGTTTTATTATCAATACTTTCATCCAACCAACTATAAAGGATATCATCTTTTATCATTTCTGTTCTATCATAATCTTCTAGCGGATAATCTTCTTTAAATTCTTCAACATCTTCGCCCATTAAATCTAAAAGTCTTGATTGATGTCTTTTAACTTGATTATAGGATAGGTAATTTCTAAGATAATCTATAATATCCCCTTTTGAAAAATCACCTTCCCAATTTCTACCTCCTTCATACATTAAAGGTACGCAACCATCCCATTCTTCAAAAGGGTTTTCTGAATACTCTTCTCTTTTAACTTCAATTTCAATTCCTTTGTAAATAATAGTTTCCATAATCTCTTAGTGTTTTAATTTGTTATAGTAAATATACAACTGTTGTTTTTATTTCTGTGTTAAGGTTGTATTAATATTTTAACTGTTTTTGTTTTTCTTCGCCGCATAATGCGCATTCATCACTATCAACGGTAATTATAGTAGGTGTTTCTGTTTCACAACAACTGCAACTAGAGTAAGCCATTTTTGTAACATCTGCATAATCATATACGCTTTGGTGGTCTTGACTGTAAAGTATCTTGCAAACCTCTCTTTGTGCTTTACCTAAACTACTTTTAACGATAAATTTGTTTCTTGATTTCATAACTCTTAGTGTTTTTTGTTTTACATTATAAATATACGCCGCATAAAACAAACGGCAAAAAATAAAATCTTAATCTTCTGTTAAATACTCTCCACACCATCTACAATAAGGTTTCCCTTGTTCATCTTCAAAAGGTTCTGATTGATACCTTAAACTATCTAAACAACAATTATTTTCCATTTGCCGCTTCTAAAATCTGTTTCTTATTCATCTTATCAAAACCATAAAAATCTAAAAAAGCGTTGATATGTCGGGCTGTAGTTGCGGAATACCAACCGTTAATTGTCATTTTATTGTTTAAGTGATCGTAACTTGCAACCTCTGTGTTATAAGAGAATAGTTTTGATTCTCCGCTTTCTGTTACTACTGTTGCTTTATTGTTTGTCCCTACTAGTGCAAATACTTTCATAATTTCGTTTTTAAACGTGTTTTATTTATTAAGTGGTATCAATATACCAAAATTATATTAAAGTGCCTTAGAAGTTTTTAAATTGACTTCTTTTAGCAAGTAATCGTGCCAATCTCCGTTACCATTCCAATTTTTCCTTACCTCTCGACGTTCCTCAAAAGAGATTTTATCCATTACATAGTCTGTAAAAACATCATAAGCCTTGTTAGGATTTTCTTTTGTGTATGGGTAGTCTTTTTTAATCTGTTCGTAAGTTGCATATACCTTCATTATACCGCCTCTTTTACATTAATATAACTTGTTTCCTCATTATCATCAAACATATCATCTGATGAATAACCCTCATTTTTAAGGTAAAACTCTAAAATTCCTGCAAAAGCTTTTTCAAACTTACTGTCATCTTCATCTAAGTACTCGTTAAACCACTTATTAGCGTCTGTACTAAAGAAACTAATAAATCCGCTATGACTACTATACTTATCTTCTAAAAACGTCTTAAAATCGCTTATATGAGTTTTACAGTATTCTATTAAAGTGTTAAAATCTTCATCTGAAACTTTGTAAGTGCAATAAATCGCATCATTTTCAAAGTTATATTCTCTAGGATTGTAAACCTCTTCAAAATCAATATCGATACTAAAGCCGTCTAATTTAAGATAGTTCCAAATAGAATTGATACAACTTTCAGCAACTCTAGTTTCATAATCTTTATAATCAAACTCAACGTTATCTGAATATAAATCTTCATCTTCTAAATACTGCTCTTCGGCAATATAGCTTTCAAAGATAGTAGAATAAAATCCTGGAAAAATAGGTAAGTAACTTGCAATAATTTTCATAATAGTGTTTGTTTTAATTTGCTACTCAAATATACGGCTTAAAAGATCACCGCAAAAACATTTAATGCTAAAATTCTGTTAAGATTCATTTGCTAGTTTAACACCAATAACTTTAACTTCATCGTTTGGCATATCGTTTAGCTGTCTCCAATACTTTGTTTGCTTAGGTCTAATATATTTACCCTCGTGTAGTACTGTCTCATTTCCGTAGTGATCTCTAAAATAGAAAATCCAATTTTGCTTAGTGTATCTCATAACTCTTATTTAACATTTACTGAAGTGTGCCAATTTCCGTTAAAATCTTCCTCCTCTTCTACAAAGTTCATAACAAAGGATTCAACTTTTTTGTTTAAAGTTTTATATTCGTGCTCTACTTCTGACAATCTTTTTGAATAGTAGTCTAAAGCTTCTACAAAAGCCTCTTGCTCGGTTTTGGTTTTCATAGCTAGATTCATACCTCTCGATTCATCATATAACCAAAAACCGTCTTTACCTTTTGATAGAGTAATATTGTCGTCTTTAAAAATTAATTCGTGTTTCATAATATAAATATAGTGTTTGTGTTTTTTAATTACAATATAAAGATAAGCATAAAAACCTACCGTAAGGAATAATTAGTGTTAATGTTCTGTTAAATTAAAGTACCGTCATCTAAAATTGCTTCAAGCCCTTTTGCGTACTTAATAGCTTCTTTTATATCTGTAAAACTTTCAATATTACAATCATTAGTGCTGTTATCAAAAGCGTTCCATTTCTTGTTTTCAAACCAACACCCACCTTTAATTTCTTTATCTTCAGGGTGTTCGTAAAATTCGCAAGTGTGGTTATTCAAAATTTCTTGTAAATGTTGTTTTGCTTTTTCTCCGATAAGTATCATAACTCTATTCTTTTTAAATTACATAGTAAATATACAAAACATTTACCGCCGCATAAAATATAAATTGTTAAAAATATCATAAAATAAAACCCCATACAACAAAAAATCCCCTATCAAAACACTACTAAAGATAGAGGATTAAAAACACAATTATGAAACACCTTTATTTAGTGCCTACTGTAAGACTGTATATAGTTTCAATACAGCTATCTAAATTTCGTCACAAGGTTAAAGGCTTTACCTCAACTATCAAAAGATATTAAAATTCATCTCCTTTCTCTCCAAAGAATATTATAAAATCATTTGGGTTACTATTATTCCATACTTTAAATACATCCCCGTAGTCTACATCTTTACCTATGTGCAGTACATTTTCCCACTCTTCGGGTCTTTCGGATGTTTTTTCAACTATAAAGTCAGTCATAAGTATCTTTTTAAATACTGTTTTCTTTTTGTCTTTTCTTTGCTGTTCTATTGTGGTGTATTTTGTCATTGTTTCTTATTGTTTTTTGTACTTCTTAACGGCTTTTTTTAGCTCGTCGAATTTATCGTAGGTTATTAATTGGCAACCTACTTTAATCCCCTTCTCTGTTAGTTCCGCTTCATAACTGTCTGTTATTTGTACTTTTACTGTTTCTTTGTATACATCTATTGCGGCGATAAATTCGGGAAATGATAATACTTTAAATAAATATTTATCTACATCATTTTTATTACCCCCTATAAATTCTTTACCGTTGTATATAATGTACGTGTTTCTTTCGTCTGTTGAATAGCCTTGTAATATTCTGTATTTTGTGCTTTCATATACTTTTAACCCTTTACCCTCAGCCATTTGTAGTATTACCTCAGCTTGTAGTTGTGTCGGTTTGTAAATTGCTATTTTTTTCCATTTGTGTTTTATTTTTTGTAAATGTATAAATTGTTTTCTTTTGCGGCAAGTTTTTAACATAAAATTATAGGCTAGGTAAAACTTTATAACCTCCATCCACATAATTAATACCTTGTACTAATTACATACCCTCCCTAACCTATACTTTAAAAACTACTACTCAAACAATTCTACTATTATTGTGATTCCTGTTCCGCATTTACTCTGTAAATATACTATTATTTTTTCATTGTTGATTTACTTTTAACTTTTGTTTAACTGTTTGTTTTAGCGGCATTTTTAATACCCTCTTTAACTGCTTCAAAAGCTTGCACCGTCCTATCATTATTGAAAATAGGTGTCATTCTATAAGATTGCATTAACTCATAAAATTCCTGGCTGTTTAGATATTCTTCCATAGCTTAACAATTCTTTAGATCACTATACAACTGTTCTAAATTGTAGTTTGCAATTAATTCTTTTCTTGTGTCGGTCTTACTTTGTGCCGATTGTTTTAAAGCTTCCTGTTTGCTTATTTGTGCTTTTAGGTAGTCTTTGTACTGTTGTTTGTCTTGTTGATTGTACGTCATTTTATTTGCTGTTTTGATTGTTTTAAAAATAGATAATACTAAGTAGTAACGCCATCACTATCGGGCTTCTATCGGGTATATTTAAACCTTTAGCCTTTAGTAGTTATCTATATTGTAAAGTTATGGTGCATTTAGAAACAACCATACCAAGGTTCAATTTCTTCGCCATCAGCTACTATTTCTGCGTAAGTCCAATACTTACTTTCAAGGTCGTTTACACTTTCGATGAATTTTTCAGCTTCTTCTCTTGTATCGAAAAGTTTAGGTTTAATCCAGTCAGCACCTTCACGACCTTTACCTCTTGCTACTATTACTATAAATGATTTCATAAAATAAAAACTCACCATAACACTGTATAAAATCAAGTGGGGTTATGTGCTAATTTTAACCACTTCGGCTGTTTAATTTAGTTTTTGCAAGTCGGAATGTGTTAGCCGTTCAATCCCCCACCTGCTTTTATACTTTAACGTTAATTCTTTTTTGTTTTCTGCTGTGTTAAAGGTATGCTAATTCTTAGCAAAGATTAGTATCGATACTTGTACCTCTGCTTCATACTTTGTTAATCCTCCGTAATGATTAGAAGTGCCATTAATTCCTACCCCATAATTATTTTTTGCCTCCTTCCATACGTAAACATCATTTAAACCGTATAAATTTTTAAAGTACTGTTGTTTTCTTCTTCCGTCGATTGTCATAACTATTAATTTAAGCGTTTTCTAATTTATTATTTTTAGGATTGAAGTATCTTACCGTCTGACCTATAACTTTATTGTTACGGTGTGTATTTTTCATTGGTGCAGTTATCATATACCGCCCATCGCTTTGCTTATACACCTTAAAATCTTTCATTGTTTGTCCGAAAAACTTTAAAGATTTACGTGTGAAAAAATGCGGTGATGTCTCGCTTGATAGTCTTTTAATGTCGTAGATTGTCATTTTAGTAGTGTTTTTAGTTAAATTTATTTAGTTCTAAGGTACATTCTAAACATAGTAAATCCCCGTAAACTTCATTATTTACATCAATTTTACTGTTATCAAAATTACTCTTACAACAAGGGCACTTTAGTATATTTTTGTTTAGGTCTTGTGCTTTCATAGTGTTTTTATTTACTGTAAATATAAGGCTTTTTGAGACTATCACCAAGCCTTTTAACATTGTTTTAATAGTCTTGAAATGCTTCACTTGCCTCTTCGATGTTTAAAAACTGTCTTACTTTGACTGCGTTTTTTTGGCACGCTTGATAAATATCAAAGGCTTTGCGGCTGTCGCTATCATACCCAAAGTTATCGCAAAAATCCTCAAACATTTCCTGTCCTGCCTGTGCATCCATAACTAAAGAATATAACACATTATCAATATTTAACGGTTTAACTTGTGTCATAGCTTCTAACTTACTATTAACTACCTCTAGGCTTTCTTTATCCTGCTTAAACCGTCCGTTTAGGTAGTAGGTAGCCTCATCTTTAAAACCTCGATAGTTTTCCATACCTCTTTGCCATTTAACTTTTGCAGGCTGTCTATGTCCTATGCCTGTACTATACTCAAAGTCCTGCCCGTTAATAGTAACTATCCATTTATCGTGTTGCCATAGGTTATCATCTAACCTCAACCCTAAATGATTAGCTTTAAAATCAAATTCTTGCTTTAAAATTTCGCTTGTAGTTTTCATAACTTGTAGTGTTTTAAATTATATTGTAAATATACAATTTTGTTTTGGTTTATTTTGTTAACTAACTCTTAAAGTTTTAAAATATGTTTTGTAGTATCTTTTACCCTCTGATAACTTTAAGTTGTTTAGGTGCAAACTATAACATCCTATTTTTACAAAAAAATCACAGTAACCATTTTCCCATCTGTTCACTTGACAACATCTTTTTATAGGATGTGTATATCTACCCTCCTTAGCTGTTTTGCTTAGTCTTACTTTAAAGAATAGTAAGTTAATCATTAAGCTTTTACCGTTTGTGTGTTTTCTGTACTGTATCATCTTAGTAGTGTTTTTTATTTGAGTAAAGATAAGATATTTTATCCTTACTAATTGTTAATGAAATGTTAAATTATTCTTTTTAGTTCTTCACAGTTGTTGAGGTAGTTTATACCTAGCAATTTAACAACTGTTTGTTTATTTTGCTTTCTTACGCTGCAAATATAGTTTTCGTCCGTCTTACCTGTTATTTTTATCCTTGCATTACCTAGAGAATAGAAACCGCCTGTTAAGTCCTTCATTACAATTTAATTTTAAAAGGTTTATCTTTTGGGATGTTTTTCCCTCTCACTATTATAATAGTATGAAAACCTTTACGTGTTTTGACGTATCTTAAGCCTTCCTTTTTTAATTCTTTAGTGAGTGTTGCAGGACTGCCAATATAAGTATTGACTATTACATTGGCTTTTGCTTGTGCCTCTTGTTGTGGTGTGATAAATTTTAAATTTTGCATTGTTGTAGTGTTTTAATGTTTGTATGATATTATTTCGCTGCCTTCTATTTTTACGTGTGTTGCTCCTTGTGATTCTTGAAGCTGTAAAAGTCTAATTAGTTTGTCAATTTCCATAATATTTTCTAGTTATAGCTATTTAATTCTAAAGTACATTCTAAACATAGTAGGTCGCCATAAATTTCGTTATTTATATCAACTTTACTATTATCAAAATCACTCTTACAACAAGGGCAATTTTTTATATCTTTGTTTAGGTTTTGTGCCTTCATAATGTTTTTATTTTGGACTAAGATACAAATAAATACCTTAGCCCGTTGTTAAGTTTCTATTAATACCCTTGTGCTTTTTTTATCAAAGCTTTAGCCGGAGCTTTTTTAACCTTTGCTTTGGCAGTTATTTCAATGTCCTGATAAGCATAAGGCAAACTGTCTTTTATATGCTGCTCAATGTTTTCTAGTCGGTTGGTGTCTGATAGATCAAACCCATCTTCTACCCAATTTCTTGATACTTCAACGTCAATTTCAATAGTCCATTTAAATGATTCCATAGTGTTTTATTTTAGTTTGTTATTGTTAAATTATTTACCGCCCAAAGGATGATTAAACCCCATCCAATAAGCCAAATTAAACCTAGTAAAATTTGATAACTGTATAATTTAAGTACGTTTTTCATAGGTGTAAATTTAAAACAGTTTAACCTAAACCACTGTTAAAGGTGTGTTAAAACTAAAGACTATTATAAATAAAAGGTAGTTTTTCAGTCCCTCCACCATCTTTGAGCCTTACAAGATTATATTTAAAGTTATCTATTGGCTCCAAAGTCTTTAAAGCGTTATTTCTTATAGAATAGAATATTTCAAACCAATTACACCCCATAGCCACTGAATTAGCTGCATTTGTAGCAACATAAAACCAATAACTTTCACCTGTAGCTTCATAAACTACACGTCCTATTGTTTTTAAATTGTCAAAAGTAGGTTTTAATGCTCTTAATTTAGATACTTTCATCTTAGTAGTGTTTTAAATTAATATTAAGTAAAGATAAGGTTTTACCGTCTAACCTTAAAGGACTTTAACAAAGTTTTAACTAAAATTCATCGTTCCTGTACCATAGCGTACACCTTCTACTTTTTCTAATCTATCTAGCATACTTTGAGGTAAAAACATATTTGTATATTTTAACTCTTCAAAAAAGTATTTAAATTCACTGTAAACTTTTTTAATAGTCTTTTTCTTATAGTTAAAATCCATAGAAAAGTAAATTTTATTTGTCTCCACGTGTACCAATAAAGACAATACTCCTATTTTAGTATTTATATGATCTACTCTTAATTCACTCATTTTTGGGATACTCATAACATTATATTTAAATTAATAACAAAGTAAAAATAGCTAGTTTATACGATACTAGCAAACGTTTAACAAAATTTTAGGCTTTTATGCGTGCCGTCTGTTTTGTTTTATATTCTTGGCTACCGTATGTAGCCTTAATTTGATCTAAGGTTTTGCCCTTTGAATACTTTTGTTTGTAGTCTTTAGGGCTAAAATACCAACTAATTTTCTTACGTGCAAACCTTGCGTTATTATAGCCATCTAAATTTATTGCTTTAATAGCATCTTTTTGCTCATACATTGCTCCACGTTTAATATCCTCAAGCCAAATAAACGAACCGACAAACGAAATATTAATATCACTTAAACCGTCAAACTTTCTGACTAAATCATAAAACTTTGAAGCGTTGAAGTCTTTGTCAGTCTCGTAGCCTGTATTAAATTTTAACTTATTTGATACGGTTTTAAATTCCGCTTGCATCTTAATAAACTCTTGAGCATTCCCACCTTTGTCAGGGTGTAATGTGTGACAAAGTTTGCGAAATAAAGTTTTAGCGTCGTTTAAATCTTTGCAATTAGAGAAATAGTACATTTTTGTAGTGTTTTATAATTTATATAAGTAAAGATAGTAGATAAAGGATAGTAAAGTGTTAAAGATATTCTAAATAAATGTTAAAAAATCGCCACATAAAAACAACAGTAAAACAAACAGACTTAATATAAAGACTTATAACAAACAATAATAGAATAAACCATATAAGACTACCAAACAAAACAAAAACAAGATTAAAACCTATTTAAAATAAGAAACAAGGCTATAAATAGAATATGTATAGAATCAAGGATAGTAATATAAGAGTGATAAAACCACTTTTTACCACTTTTTACCACTTATTAACGGGTTGGATTGGGTTATCCATACCCTACCAATCACGTGTTAACCCCCATAAACACTAGGAAAAACGAAAAAACCCCGCTAAAAATTAATTTAACAGGGTGCTTGCTTTTACTACTTATGTATTTATAGGGTTATTACTACCTTTTAATACCTTTTGAGTTATTTTTGTGTCGTGTTATTATTAAATAGTGGCTATTCTAACGACATTTAGTGTATTTCTTCGCTTTTTATGGTGTAAAAGATGTACTTTTCTGTTTCGTATGTAGTATTTCTATCTAATGTACGTACTGAGACACCCATTTTTTCCGCTGCTTTGGTTTTAAAGCGGTAAATTATTGCTTTTTGGTCTGTTTTATCTATTAAAACGTAGTTTAGCCATTCCCTTTTTAGCTTTTTATGTCGCATTTCTTTTGATTATTGTATATTCTAACGACAAAAGTACTATTTTACTCTCAATAAACCAACTATCTAAAATAAAAAAAGCCCAGCATAAGTTAATATACTAGGCTTTTGGGTTATTGTTGCTTTGTTGTTTTACAGTTGTTTTAAGGCTTTATTTATTGCGGTCTCTATATTACTATCGTTAGTATTATTTGGATATAATTCAAAATTAAATTCTGGTACTTCAAAATCTTTGCCCTCATTACGTACTAAATCACCGTTAACTAAACTATACTTTTTATATAATTTACCGTTGTTTGTTATTAGTCTGTTATGTTTTTGCCCGTCGCTAAACTGCTGAAAAACTAAAAAATGCAAATTATTAGGGTTTAAATCTTTTAGGCTGATAAAGTTATTAAGGTTTTTTAGTACCTCAACTAATACGTTAAACTGCTTTATAGGATATTTCATAACTATATAAAAATTTTAATAAGTGAATAAATAACGGTTTTATAGGCTGACCGTAAACCTTTGTTAATGTTATAGATTAGCCCTATATGATTTATAAGACTCAACCCATTCAGAATGTACGATGCAATCATTGTTTAAAGTGTCGTGATACCATCCGTTTTTGTAATGTATTAAATTAGTAGCCATAAGTGTTTTAAATGATTAATTAATTTCTTTGATAACAAAGATCGCCTAAATAACACAGTAAAATCATAAAATATTGTTAAAATTTAAAAGGCCGCAATTAAAACAGAAAATAATAAAATTAATAAATATAGATATAAAATAGATTAACAAATAAATAACAAATATAAACTCCTCTAAAAACGATCTTATAAGCTAAGCATAAATACAAGCTAACAAGAGAATAAATAACCTCAGCTAAAAGCATTTTAAGCGTTTCTAAGCGTGTCAAATTAACTTTTGGTATGTTGATGTGGGGGTATGAAAGAAAGTGTCTTAGGATTGGGGTTTTGTTTAGAATGACCCCCTTAAATAAAATACGCACAATAAAAATTGAAAACACGTATAATGATTTTTTTAAATAGCCTGTCAAACACACACGATTATTTTTTAAAATAACTACCTCATAAAAATATTTTTAAAGAATCAAGTAGGGGGGTATCTTATTTATGTAGGGGTACGTTTATGGTAGCACCCCTGTTATTTGTAAGAATCTATTTTTTATAAATCGCCGTGGGACTCAAGCATCTTTTCTAATCTTTTCTGTTCTTGCTCAGTTGCTACCTTGACCCATTCTTTTACTTCTCTGACGTTTAATTCTTCTTGGTTCTCGCTTGAATCATTTGGGCACAGATCATTATAATCAAAGATATGTCCACAATCATTGCATCTGTAATATGTTCCTGTAAAATCCATTATTTTTATTTTTTGCAAATATACGCTTATTTTTATATCTGTCTGTTAATAATATGTTATATTCGGATATGGGATATTAAATAAAAAACCCTCCTGGTTTAAGGGGGGTAAAAAATCTATGGAGACCTATTCCTGATTTTATTTATGTAGATTATTCATATCCTAATTCCTTTAATAATTTTTCTGTTGTGGTCTCTTCTGTATAGTTATCTAAGCGTTTTTTAATCTCTAACTCGATTAATTCTATAGTTTCTATTATCATACTGTCTTCTACTAGAGTATCTGATTCTAACTTTCCGTTTATAAATGTTTTTACTTTATGTTTTCTTTTGCCGCCCACATGCTTTCTACTCTAACGTTTAGCTCTAACTGTATCTCTACTTTATTTCCTTTATAGTCTACCTCTTTTTTCATCATCCTATCTTATGTACTGTATTTTCTAGTTCTTGGTCTATGCAACCTAAATTGTTGTATATGTTTTCTACTACTTCTAATAGTTGTTCTATTAATGTTTTATGCGTCGATTCTACTTCGTTAATCGTACCTGGTAGTTTTGTTCCGACAGGGTCTTGTGTATTATCTAGTTTGTCATTTATTAAACGTGATTTTCTCTTAACATCGTGAGAATATTCCCCTACTTCTTGTAATCTGTGTAGGCATTCTGTTAGAGTTCTAGTTTTTTCGTAAGATGATGCTTTTTCTATCTTGTGCTCGTAATTTTCCATTTTTATTTATAATTTACCTATTAATTTTATTATCTAATTTTATCAAATGTTTTTCCTGATTCTGTCATTATGTAGTTGTATTGGTTCTTATATATTGGTATAAGCTTTCCTTCTTCTGTTGATATAAATGCTAAACAGTTTTTTGTAAATTTTGTTGCGTTTTCATCTAGGTCGGCGACGTGATTAGCGTTAAAATGTGCCTCATAATGTAATTTAAACTCGTCATAACTGACTTCCCTATGGATAACATTATAACTGTTTCCTAAGCTAGTGTTCGATTCTAAATTGTCTGTGGTAATCTTTCTTAATGTATACATATCTCTCTGTTTTTATATTTTATTTAGGTTATATTTTGTTTTATTACTTGTTTGGGTTATAATTTACTGTATAATTCACTTATTTCTTGATGTTTTAATTTTATTTGTGCTTCTATGTCTTGTTTTCTTTTTTGTTCTTTTTTATAGGCGGCGATTTCCTCGTTTGTAGAATATCTGTAAGCTGTCATATCATCTTCGCTAACACCATCATAAGCTGAGGGTGTTTCAAACTGAAAATACTCATACTTCTCTTTATACTTCCCCAACTGAATAACAGAATCTTCTTTATGGTTGTACCCTATCATATTTGTATAGTATTCAAAGAACTTTTCACCTTTAACAGGAGCTTCTACTCTAAACTTGGTTAAATACACCCCCTCTTTTAAATCTGAGAAATCTTGTATCGCAAGAGGCATTTGAAAATAATCTTTATAAAGTTTTTCTGATTCGCTCCAACCTTGGATTTGGTATTTAAACTTTTCTCTTAGTTTTTTAATTACAGCCGCCATTAAATTTCTTTCACCACTCCCTTTCTTAAAATCTTTGTAGTAGGAAATGCCTATTTTAATAATTCTGCTGCAATGTCCTCTATTTACAACTTCTGCTTTATCAGCTAAAATCTTTTTTAGGCCTAAAAAGTTTTTTATTCTCCAATACAACCTTCTCATAGTTCTTCTCCGTATAAATCTACCTCAACTAATCTACCTGCTACAGTAAAGTCATAATGTTTTGATAGTGTAATTAAATCTTTTTCAAAATCTTCTATTTCTTCTTGCGTTGCTTTTGTCGGGCAACTTATTACGTGCTTTAATTTAAAATATCTCATTTTATTTCCATTTTATTCTTAACTTCGGGGTATAGCCTTCCTCACCCTTGTAATCTTCTTTGCTTATAAAATAAGGCTTATTTTCATCAGACCAATAACCGTAGACTTCCCTGTCTTCCCAAATAATTAAGTTTTGACTCTTCATCTTGTATATATCATCCCTTATACTATAAATATTAGGGTTATAAACACCGCTCTTTAGTTCTTCTCCATATAACGTAGAGAAATTTGCAACTTCATAAATAGGCTCTTTGTAAGTAATACCTCCATTCCACCAATAAGCATCCTGTATTAGGTTACTACCTATTCTCACTCTTTCCTCTAACTCTATACGCTTGGTAACACCACTTATATCTGCTAACCATTTTATAAAATTTCTCATTTTAGTAACTGTTCTAACACTTCTTTTCTCTTTTTATTATACTCTTCCTTAGTTATTTTCTCACCCTTCTCACCTATCATATAATTCTCAACATCCCATAACAAATCTAAGCTAGTATCCTCATATTTTCTAGATATAATACCCCATTTTTCATCCTCAGTAAATAAAGTTTCTGCTTCAATGCTATACCAATCTAAATTATGACTCTCTTTTAATTTTATAATGACTTTTTGATATCTAATGTCTTCATCATAATCTATTAAATTGAAGTAATATTCTCCATCTTCAATCTTGTGTTCTACAACTTTATTTATTGTCTCTGTTCTTTCTATTATCATTCTAATATTTTTAGGCTGTTTATAATATTCTCTAATTCATATTCATACTGTATACAAGTAACATAACCACCGTTAATAAAAACTTCCATAGCAACTTCATCCCAATTATTATCTTCTAACTTTAACAAAAGAGGTTTAAGATAAAACTCATTAGAAAACATATGTTTAAATCCTAAATTCTTAAGTGTATTTTTAGTTATCTGAGGTAAGTCTAGTATTACCTCATCTACTTCAAAATCGTCGCTCAATAATTGAAAAAATTCATAATCAACTGCATATTGTTTGTTATCGTAACCTATATATTTAGTACCTAGTCTTAAATCTTTTAACTCTACTTTCATTCTAAAATTAAATTTATTGTTTTTCCACTACTCACTTTAACCGAGCATTTTGTTTTACCTCGCTCTCTCATCTTATTTACTGCGTCAAATACCACTTTCTGATCTTCTTTTGGTAAATCCAAAAACTCATACGCTATTATCGGGTCGGGATATATAACATTTCTTTGGTAAGATTGTAACACCCACTCAAAACAGTTGTTAAACATATCTATTGTGTCAAAAAATCCTTGTATTAGTCTCTTTTTCAATTTCCCTGCCCTGTATATCCGTTATAAAGGTCATTATACTCCCAACATTCTACTTCTACATCTAAAAAAGTACCTGTTCTACTGTCTCTCCAACGCAAATTACAATTTTCATCGTCATCTCTAAATAAAAACCGTTGTGAACCATCTTCTAATGTGGCGATTATATCTTTTCTGTTTTGTGGTAATTCCATTTACTTTAAATGTTTATAAAATTCTACTATTACATCTACTGTCCAACCATTTCCGATCATTTTAAACCTCTGTGTGTAACTTACTCCCTCTGTGTAATTGTCAGATAGGGTTTGTAGCCTTTCGCATTCAATGGGTGATAGTCTTCTACAATACTCTTCTATCACTCCATAAGGGACTCCTTTATACATATTTGCCGTAAGACAAGATGCTTTACCTTCTATCGGGTTAGAGTGATAAGTCCAACGAGGTTTACCGTTCCTCTCTCTGTTCATATAGTCAATAGCCTTATCTGATAATATAAGAGAGTCTTTCTGTACAGTTGTAAGTGCATTTGATTTTTCTGTGCCATTTAACTCTAACCTTTGATAAGTACCCCCCTCTTTCTTATATCTACCTCTTTTAGCTGCTCCCCAATAAACTGTCTTATCTTCTACTATATCTTTTAAAAGTAATCCTTTATCTTCGGGTTCTACTACCCCTTCTATGTTTGTCCAATAAAATCTAGCCCTATTTTGTGCAGATACTAAATTACTGTTTATAAGATGCTTATTGACTTTACCTAGTGCCTTTTCAGTATGAAATGTAATATACTCTTCAAATTCTCTCTTCATTCTTACGTTCTCCATAAGAAATTTAGCTTTTGGGTTGTGTTTTATAACATTACTGATAATATCTAACATTGTCCAAAATAACATACCTCTTGGATCTCTATCTCCAAGCTGTTTTCCCGCTAAACTCCAACTTTGGCAAGGAAATCCTCCTGATACTAGATCAATAGAACTCCAATCTATATCCCAATCCCTCCAATTAGTAACATCCCCTAATTGAATTGTGTTTGGATAATTTTTTTGAGCTATTTTTATTGCATATTTATCTATTTCGCTTGCAAAATAGTTGTCTACTTTTACTCCTGCTCTTTCTAAAGCTACTTGACCGCAACTCATCCCATCAAAGAGAGACAATACATTCATAATTATTAGTTTATACCTGCAAATATAAAACAAAAAACCCAACTAAACTAATAATTGGGGTAATTTTAGCAGTTATTTTAGTATTCTGTTTCTAAATAGCCATTTACTGCTTGATAAACTACATCTTCATCTAATAGCTGTAATAAACCATCTTCTCCGTAGTAAACTGTATCTCCTTCCATCCACTCTTCCGCTAAATCTTCAAGTGTTAAGTTTACAAAATCTCTATTTGTTATGTGATAAAATCTTCTCATACTACTGTTTTTTCTGTTGTTAGTTCATCTTCGTCGCAAAATACCTCTCTATCAAATCCTAACCCTATCATATAACCCCATTTTTCATCACTAGCAGAATAAGTAGCTCTTAAAACTATCCCCACTTCAGACTCAGGGGTTATATGAAACACTTTTTGATATTTGGTGAATTTTGGGTCTTTGATTACCATTTTTGTACGTTTTTAAGCATATTATTTTACTTGTGACCACTGCTCAGGTGTAAAATATGCGTAAATTTGATGACTTTGAGCAATAACGTGATAATCTTCTCCTAACAAATCCTCTTCTGCGTGTCCATTAACGCTGTACACTAAAATATCACCTACTTCTAGGTTTGGGACTTTCTCTTTTATGTTTTCTCCTATAATAAATACCTCTCCCGACACTAAATTACCTGTCGAAACTTGATTTTCAGATTTTGCATCCTTTGGTATATAAATACCTGAGTCGGTTTTCTCTTTTCTTTTATGAGGCTTAACCCAAATTCTGTCTACACTATTAAATTTACTCTTCATTTTTATAATCTTCTTTTGCGGCTTTTTGTGCCTCTAAATATTGTCTATTAAATTCTACTATGTCTTTTTCAAAATCCCCTGTCATATTATCATATTGTTGATTAAGCATACTCCAATCATTTAACATTTGATAAAGTTCAACGGCTTGTTTACTTATGTTATTTTTCTTTGACATACTCTAAAAGTTGTTCTTTTAAACTACTATATGATTCATTATCAACATCATCAGGAGTTCCACCTAAAGCAACAGTAATATTTTTATTATTAATGATAGCTTTTACACCGTAATTACCATTAGAATAACTTACATAAGATAAGTAGGAGCAAGTTTTACCAAGCTCCCCTTTTAATTTATTTATATTCTGTTTGTGATACAGGGCTTTTATTTGCCAAGGTTGTTGTTGAGGTACATCTAAACCTGCTTTTCTTAAATCTACTATCTCTTGCTCCCCCATTAGTCTTCTACTTTTTGTAATTGCGGTTGTTGAAATTCTTTATACTTCTCAGCAAGTTCATCTAACTTAATACCATTGCCTTTATCTACATTTTTTATATGCCAGTCGTTTAAAATGCTTAGCATTTGCATAATTCTTTGACCTGTAGGAGAAACATATTCATCAGGTGTTGCAGACATAGTAGCATCTACATCAAAAACTCTTTGAGCTACATCTCTATTTTTGTCCGTGACTTTTTTAATCTCTTTTCCTGTTTTAGCATTTACATACTTAAATCTCAGTCTAGAACTTTGCTTAATATCATCATCTAGTACTTGTGACAGTAAAGATCTTAACATATCTAATGTTTGCCCATTAATTTCAAACTTAGCGTTGTTCTCAAATCCGTATTCTGCGTAATCTAATTCTTCTTTTTTATTTTCGCTCATTTATTCTGTGGTTTTTAATAAACTCTGTGTGTTGCAAGGCGACTCTATTCGAAGGGCATAAAAGGACTCTTTATTTTTACCTTTACTAGCTTAGGTGTTCCTACCGACACAGAGTTATATTCTTATTAATTTTTCAAATTGTTTTTCTGCTATTAACCCTACTCTGCTTGGATGCGGATCGTGGTATAACTTACCCTTTTTATATATTACAATATGATAAGTGCCTCTCACTGTATTACCTGAAACCAAATAATAGTCATCATTACTTAAATGACCATCGATAGATTTCAACTCATAACCTTCTTTTTCAAGGTAATCTATAAGCAGGTGATACCAACCCCCTTCATCTTCATAGTACTCCTGTATTTGTAAAACATCTTCTGGACTATCTTTATCCAGAAGACAAGCTAGTACTGTTGGTAAACAATTCCCTAGAGATTTCGGAGGATTGTGTAATCTTGTTTGGGTTAATTTTTTCATTATCAACTATTAGCCAAAAGGTAAATCCGACATATCATCGTCGTCATAATTACCCGCAGGTTCAAATGCTTCTTTTGGACTAGCTTTTGGAACTGATGTACTTGGTTTAGAAGTAGTATTTGTCTGAGATTGTTCTTGACTGCCTTCCCACTTCAATCTTTCTGTCTGTTGCTCTAGTACGCCTAGTAAGTAATCGTCTTTCTTTTCTAAAGAGGAGGCAGAAGGTTTGTTTTTACTTAATTTTTTTACCCATTCGATAGCAGGAATATCTCCTTCTACTAACTTACCATTTTTATAATAAGCATTTGTCATTTCAGGTTTAATTTTTACGCCGTCAACTTTAATCGAGATTCCAATTTTAGCATATTTCTCTCCGTCAGGGGTAAAATTATATCCTCGAACAGTGGTTAATTTACCTTTTTCTAGATGAGGTAAGATTTTAATTAGGCTTTCTGCGTAAGTAGCTACATTTCCACGCTGATCATATAAATCAACAGGTACATAATAAACCTCTTCTCCGTTTTTAATATTCATAGAAATCTGCTGCCCAAAAGACCCATCATAAACTGAAACAGACTCTAGAATACCTTCTACTTCTTCATAATACTTTCTGTAAGAGGTGTTCCCCTTAGATGAGGTATGCTCTACATAATCCTCCTTTTTCTCTTTACTGTAATCAAAGAACTTACCGCTCCCAAATTCCAATTGCAAATAATTTTTGTTAATCGCCATTTTTTATTTTATTGTTTAATTTTATTAATGCAAATATACTATTTATTTATCCACTATCCAACTAAAAAACCTAAAAAGAATGAAAAAATTAATAAAAATCCTAAGATAACTAACCCTACCTTCAATTCTTTACTAATACCTTCTTCTTTTTTAGGGTTAAGCAGGTCTTCTATCTCTTCTATCGACTCTTCTACCATAATAATTTTGCCATTTAGAAATTCAATCTCTGTGAAATCCTCTTCTTGTGTCATAGTAAAATATTCAGTAGAGTTAATAAGTATATCAACGTTATAACTATAATAATCCTCCTCGCCAAATTTAACTTCTACACTCTCAGGTATATTTTCTTTAGTTTCAAGGTAATTACTGGGGTCTATCCCCATATCCTCATACCATTGTGCTGTTCTACCTTGCTCATCCCTTGGCTCATCTTTAATATCTAATTCTCTAAGTCTCTCTGCCTCTTTATATGCATTCTCTAGTCTTTGAGTAGCTTCGTCTGTTAAATCAGATCTGATTTCTGTTAGTTTTATATTCATTTAACTGTTTTATTTCTTAAATACATTTCTAATCTTGCTATTGCGTTCCAAGCCTCTGCTACGTGATGATCTTCGTCTTTATCTTCACCTATACCTAAAGCGTGTCTAAATTGTGCATTCCCATACTCTTCTTCTGCGTTTTCTACTCTTGAAAAATTCTGCCAATCTTCATCATACTCTTTATACTTTTCGTGGCCATATAAAGACCGTAAAGATAAAGCTTCGATAGCATTTTTCATTTGTTTACAGAAAGTAAATATAGGCGCTTTTGGTTTGTCTTGTGATTCTTTTTTACCTATAAGGTAATTTCTAAAACCACTATTAACTTCGTTTACAAGTGTCTTTCTAGATTGCACTTCTTCAGGACTAAATACCTCTATGTTTTTAATATTCCCTTGCTCCCAAAAAGTATGCGTTACATTATCTTCCATATTACTTTAAATACTCTATAATTTTATTTATACAATCGTTTCTATGGTTTTCTGTAAGTTCTACCCATCCTACAAGCCCTGAATCTCTTAATTTTTCAATAGTGTAATAACAAGAACTACTATTTATAGATTTATGTATTTGCTCTTTACTAAGAGTAAAAATCATTTTACTATCTTTTCCTAAACGAGTCAACACCTCTACAAATTCTTTGTATGTAAGATCTTCTGCCTCATCAATAAGCATAATATCACTATTTATAGTATTCCCTTTAATCTTCCCTATATACTGAATCTTTAAGGTATCTTCCTTCAACATTTTCTCTGTTGTACTTTTTGCTTGGCAAACATTAAAATTATCTAATATTGGCTGCATTTCTAAAGCTAGCTTCTCATTTACCGAACCAGGGAGAGCCCCCAGACCTTTATCTGGTATATAAGGTCTAGAAATTATTATACTGTTAAACTCTTTCTTTCTAAACTCTTTTATTGCAGCCCCTACAGCACCTGCGGTTTTACCTGTGCCCCATAAACCTTCTACAAAAACTACATCATATTCATAAAGTAACTCTGTTACTTTTTTTTGTTCGGGGGTAAGGTTGATATTCAACCTAGGTTCTGTTTTTAATTTTCTCTTTTCTTTGTTTGTTTTTGGCATATTTTAGTCTATAAATTTAAATCGTTTACCTCCTGTTTGATTTCTTTCTCCTCTACAAACTCTTCCTATATTTACTTTCTCCATACAAAGGTAATAAGTTTCTATATTTTTTATGCACTATAGCGTATACTCTTCTTCAGTTAGTAGTTCTTTATCTTTTAGTTCCTTTAATAATTTTATTCTATCGTCAAAACTGTTTGCTTCTTTAATCACTTGTTTTTCTTTTAAAACTTCGGGCGAGTTTTGTATTCTATAATTATTTATACCCAACAGAATTAATATTGAAATCCATTGTAAGGGTGGGAAAATAATACAGATTAGTAAAAATGCTTTTTGAGCTTTAGTAAATTTATCCGACTGATAAACATATAATGAAGAAGCTATGACTCCGCCAACTATTAATCCAACTCCAATACTTTTATCCATTAATCTTAATTTTCTCTAAAAATAGTTATATTTAACAAATTCTAAAATTTATATTATGGCATTAGAAGTAATCACAAAACCTGCTCAAATTACCGAAGATATGAGTCTCTATCTAAAAATAAGTATAGAGACCTCTAATAAACATATCGAACAAATGGCGGCAGATTTAAGAAAATCTCCTATCAATAATTTAGACCCAAAAGACGGTAGAAAAGCTATAATTACATTATCCGTAAACGAAAAAACTGGGTCAATTGAACAAAATAGGGAGTTTATACTTCCATAGGTTGTTTAATAAACGTATCTATCATTCCGTGAGCCATTTTCTCATATGTTCTTATTTCATATCCATTTTGTTGACACATTTTAATTGCGGAAAGTAGCTTCCCTATTTCCTGCGTTGTTGGTTTTGAAATTTCTAAATAATTTTTATTAGGTTTAATCCAATAATCTAATTGTTTTTCTACACTCATTGTTGTTTTTGCATTTCTCACAACGTGTTTGTATATGAAAAGTAACGTGTTGATTTGCGTTATTTTTCAGCCGTTGTTGTTTGTTGCGTGATAAACTTTTCTCTCGGGTTATCACTTGCCGAAGTTATTTTTTATATACGGTGTTGTACGTAGGCTTTTTATTTTCAGATTGTTGTTTATCAGTCCAAATATTTTTCTAAATTAGTCAAAAACTTTTATATTATGTCAAACATAAAATTACACTCGATAGTAAAACTGAAAGCTGAACCTAATTCGGGTGAAATGGTTGTCGAAGATATCAAATCATCTTATCGTAACTTTCCACACGCTACATCTGAAAATCCTGTTGTATTCGTTAAATTTTGGAATCCTAAAACGCACAATTACGAGTTTGCTCAATTCTACTCACAAGTCCTTATAGTTGTTGATAAAGAGTAAACTTTTTCTCTTTCCATTAAGTCAGTTACGTAATCATACATCATTTTAAAACTTGTTACGTTGTCAGTTTTATTCAGTATTGTTTTTATTATGTAACTGATTGTTTCTTTTTCTAATTTTTGTTCTGTGTTCATACGTTTTTTAGCTTACGTACAACGTGTTTGTATATGGCGCGTTTTAATGCGTTATATACTCTGTTGTGCTGATTAATATTATACAAATATAAAACAAATATTTTTATAATCCAAATTTTTTATCTAAAAACTGAAAAATAATTTGCTCGGCATATCCTGAAGGTACTCCTCTATACATCATACACCATTTAGAAAATAATTGTTCAAATTGATCTATATCTTTGACTTTACCGCCCATTTCTAAGTAATACATAAACAGAGGATTTTCTTTTGTTTTTAGTATTCTATATTCACCTCTTGTCAAAATTTATTTTTTAAGGGATTTTTTATAAACATCTGTTTTTACTTTATGACAGGGTTTACATAACACTTGAAATCCGTCTACCTCACAAAAAAGTCTTTCAACAAAATCAGGTAAATCCTCTTTACATTTTAAAGATCCTGCTTCTACAATATGATCCACCTGTATATTTTTATCAGGAAACCATTTTTTACAGTGGTTACATTGGTATTCCCATTTTTGTCTTTTATTTTTTCCTTTATAAACTCTTCTTGCTAATTTTTTTGCTTCTGCAACAGGTTTCCACCATCTTGACTTTTGTCTTAATGCTGATCTTATCATACCCCAAAATCCTGCCGAGGTCATAGTTCCGTTATTATAAGGTTTTGGTTTTTTTACTCCCATTTATTGTTTAATTTTAACCACTCTACTAGGTTATTTTTATTTTTTCTATAATAATCTTTTTTGTATTGTTTTGCGCAGTCTTTGCAGTAATATCATAATCCGTCTGGTTCTTTACTACTCTTGTGAAATAAATCTATACTTTTATATTTACCGCATTTAGTACATTCCTTTTTTCTAGGCATCTAAATGTACTTTTAGGATTATATCTGCTAAAGATTCTGCAAGATCTATATTTTCAGATAAAAACTGTTTTGCATCATCTTTACCTTTTCCAATTAAAACGTGGTATTTACTTTTTTCAGGGTCATTTTCAAAAGACTCGTCATAATAATAAGCGTGACCTTTTTTATATAATACTCCACAAGCTAATCCGTAATCTCTAACTTCCTGCGCTAAAGAAATACCTGAACCGTGCTCCATATCATAATGACCCTCTTTATATGGAGGGTATGTTTTGTTTTTCTCAACCCTAATCCAACCTTGATTTGTAAAAGTACCGTCTTTGTTATCTACTTTAGAACCTCGCATTACTTTAATCATTATGGAAGCATAGAATTTAGGTGCGTGTCCTGCGGGAGTTGTAACTCCACCTCCGTACCCTCCAATCTTATCTCTAATTTGATTAATCCAAATACCTGTAACTTTATTTTTACCTGTAAGACCATTAGTTTGTTTAAACATATTCCCAATAGCCTGCGCGTGTTTTCCAATATTTGATGCATCAGATTCGTTCTCAATTACACTTAAAGGCATAAGTGCGGCAATACTATCTACTATATAAGCTCCTATTGCATTTTTCTCTAATAAGTATTTTAATACAGGGGCTGCTTGTGCAATATGATCGGGCTGAATAATAATCATTCTGTCCTCGTCTGCTCCTAATTTAACCGCATACTGCTTATCAAAGGCATATTCCGCATCGATAATTAGTATAGCTCTTGTGTCATCAGTCTTAAAAAACTGAGCAACAGCCATTAGAGCAATAGTAGTCTTACCTGAACTCTCTGCTCCGTAAATCACTGTGTTCCTTCCAATAGGAAAGCCTCCTCCTGTGCATATATCATAAGTCAAGCTGCCTGTTCTAAGTCTAGGTATTTCCAACCCTTCAGAAGAGCTTGCAATTTGTACAGGGGATTCTGTTTTTAACTCTTTATTTAAGCCTTTTACTAATTCTAATAATTCTTTATCTTTCATTTATTTCTGTGAATTTTCATACTCCTTTTTAGCTGTGGATAGGCTTTGTACTATTGATTGAAAAGTTGTATCATATCTATCGTACATAAGTTCCACTTTAATCATAAACTCTTTGATATCTTCCATAAGAGCGATTCTATCTGTATAGTACTTTGATTTATAGACTAAATCACCTGCGGCAGTTACTTTTACACCTTCATCTAATAAAGCCTCTAATGCTTCTGCCTTTACTCTTTTTCTTACTTCATCTAAGTATACGTGTTGAGAGCCTTTGAATTTTTTCAGTGCAGCATAACTTACAGACAACATTTGCATTTGTGAGTCAAATGCTCTTTTTATACGTTCTAACTCATAAGGGTCATATATATCAGTCATATTGTGATACTCTGCTGCAAGTTTTTTTAACTTACCTAAACATTCATATGCATTCTTATATGTACTTTCCGATAAAGGTACTAAATCACTTACTTTTAATTCGCTCATTTAAGTATATATTTAAAGCTCTTGTTAAAACCGTATTTTCTTGTGACAAATTTAGTAATTTTTCAAATCTTTTGCAACAAATATCCCAACTATTTTTGAATATTTTTTCTAAAGAGTCAAAATCGTGCTTAAAAAGTAAACTATCAAACACCTCATGTTCTTTAAAAGTGAGGTAAATATAGTTATCTAAGTTATCTTCTAAACTAGGATGTCTTCCTTTATCAAACAAATGACATATGTTTGATCTTGTAGGATTGCTTATAGGCACTCCTGACTCTTCCGATTTAAAACATTTTTTAATATGATGATCAAAATAAGCATTTCTCCTTTCGGTTCTTGCTTTCCTGTATTTTTTGTTTTTAACTGTTTGTTGCTTAATTTTACCTGATGACTTCAATATGGAATTGCTTTTTATCTGCTTACCTCCTAAGCAAACTTTACAAAGACCTTTTGAGAACCTTGGGTTCTTTCCACATTCTTTACACTTTCTAGTTTTAATCATCCATCAATATATTCTAAATCTCCATTATCGTCTAGAAATAATTCTCCATTATAAATTAACTGTGCTGTAATTTGTACAATATCCTCAATCGAATCTAAAGCATTATAATTTGGACTACTCTCTAGTTTATGATTTACATAAGTTACACACTCTTGTTGTATTGACGGTAATATTTTTTCTTTATTTCTCATTTTATTTAATTATTTCCAATTTAATTTTTCACCACAATTAGAACAATAGTTATCTAAATAACCTATATCTGATTCTTTACATTTTTTACATATAAACATAGGTGCTCCATTATCCCAAGTCTCTTCTTTTTTCTTTTCAGGTTTCATTTTATTTTTATTTTTCCTATACCTTTTAAGTATATGTAGTTAATGTTATTTTCTAGTATTTTAAACTCTTCTGTTTTTATATCCGACAAAAAACTGTAATATTCTTCGGGCAGTAAACTTAATTCTATTTCAAGTTCTATGCTTGGTGTTCCAAAAGATAATCTGTCTGATAATATCTCTAAGTAAGCTAAATCCTCGTAATCTGAGTGGTGTTCTATGCCGTTAATTGTTGCTATCATACTACTCTCTCAATTAACCATTCTTTAGCACATTTTAAATCTGTATCTTCACTATCTCTACATCTGTTACAGTAAAATGTTTCTGCATATTTCCAGGCTTCTACGCTCGATTTAAAACCACCTTTACTTATTTGTTCATCATCTGTTTGGTGTAAATAAATTGCTCTCCAAGTATTACACTGACAGCTTTTGTTTTTACCACACGCACAAGTTTCTTCAAATTCTCTCATACCAAATTTTATCTGTTTTGTATTTTTCTGCCATTTCTTTTACAAACTGTTTTACTTCTTTTTCTGTTACACTCCAAAGTATTTCAAAGAATTGCTCAGATAAGTTCCAATATTTAACTTCTACCTCATAGTCCCAATCGTATACCCACTCTTTTTTGTAGTAATATCCTCCTCCTATAAACCAATGTATAAGATAATTACCCATAAATGTCTTCTTTTACATCGTTTATCCACTCTTGTCCAAAATCTAAAAAATCTTTCCATAACTTATCCTTTTGTGCCAAAGGATTACAACTATTGCAATCTAATACTTGAGAAGTAAAAGTACACCACATCTCGTAACAGACAGGTAAAGATAAATCAAAACCTTTATGGTGTTCCCAATACTCCATAAGTTCGATATACTCTTTAACAGTACTTATGCCTAAATCGTATGTAGCATCTGATATTTCAAAATGCTCACATATACCTACTTTAATAAAATTATCTAATTTTTCCATTTCTTTTTACTTCTATTTCAAAATGCTTATCATACATTTCTAGTATATCTTCCCCTGTTTTAAGGTGCTCAGAAACGCTCGATGAAAAATTCCTACATATGATAAAATCTTTTAATTCTGTTCTAAAACTAAGTATTAATCCCTCATAGAAATTTTCTACTGCTTTAATATCACTATCTTTCATATTAACTTTTTTCGCTTAAAATATTTTTGCACATAATTTAACTCTTCCTCTACTAACTTTCCACCCGCCACTAAAATAACTTCTCCGTTTATAACTTGATAATGTTTTCTGATGTACCAAACACTTTTTTCATCTGTTTTAAACGGTTTTATTCTTTCTGTTGTCTTTTTATCCTTCTTTTTTGGCGGCATTTAATCTTTTATTTCTTCCCATACAAAAATTGGTGTTTCAAAAGGATTAGACTTATTTGGTATGTAATCAGGATTTTTAACCATACGCCAATTTCTATTACAATTTGTACAAGTACATCTTATTGGTTGTGTTGGGTGGTCATATAAATACTTATGATAACCTAACCTGCATAATATCTTTCTAATCCAATTTTTCATTCTACAAATATAATTACTATTTCCCTGTTATGCAAGTTATTAGTGTTAAAGTTTTAGTAAATATCTTAGAATCAACTTCCTTTTATCAGAGCTCCAATCTATATCAGGGTTATCTCTAATTCTCTTGCAATATTCAATGCCTCCTTCCATTCTTAAAACTTTACTTACAGACAATCCTGCATATTTTCCAAAATCAAAAACTGCTAAATTAGGTCTTGGTTTTGACTTCTTTTTCTTCTTATTGTACTCTTTTTGTCTTTTAACTCTTCTTTCTAATAATTTTTTATCTCGCTTCTTTCTTCTTGTTTCGATACCTTTACTATAGTTCTCTTGTTTTTCTATAAAGTACTTATCGAAATTAGATTTTATAAACCTTATAGCTTTTTCAGGTTTATGCTCCTTTTCGTGGCAGGGTCTACATAATATTTCTAGGTCTTCTTCCTTCTCATTAAAAACGTTTTCATAGGTCTTGTGGTGTAGATCAGCTTTTTCATTCGATAAGTCTTTACTACACCTTTCGCATACTCTGCCCCTCTTACCGAGTATAAGGTTTCTTAAGTTTTTCCACTTACTACTTTTTAAGTAGTCGTAATATTTTTTCTTGTAATCTGTCACTTCTTTTTTAAGGTCTTTTTATAATCTGTAAAAGATAATTTACTTTTACTGTTACACCACCTTCTAAACAACATATCTTCCGCAGATATCTCTATGTGCGTAAATAACCCTGATTGTTTATAATCTTGTAAATGCTCTGCACTTGCGTTTACAAATGCTAATGCTTGTGTTAGTCTACTCATATCTATTTATTATTGATAGTACTTTTTTCCAAAATTCTTTATCTCCTTCTGCTCCTGCAAACTCATAAGGATATAACTCATCATCCATACTAGCGGCAGTATATGCTAACAAATAAGCCATTTTTTTACCTGAGTGATCTACTATTTTTTGAGCAGTCTCTAATTCTGTCATAGTTTTTTTATTTAATCTTCAAATATACAAAATCTTTAAGAAGCTTGCAAGTATGTTTTGATTTGTTTAGAATATTTTGTAAGGGTGTTTTGGTGCTTACCTATTTTCTTAGCAATATTTTTATTTGTTATTTTACCATCTTTTTCGTAATCCCAACTATCGATAGCAGTTATTATCTCTTTAAATGTCTCTTCCCTTCTCTTTCTGTTACTGACTTCGGCAGCTATAGACCTTCTTTCACTTCCATTTAAATCATAGTCAGGATTATATAGTATTTTTCTAGTTCTGTTGTTGAAAATAACAGGTTCTTTACTGAAAACATTATCGACTATGATATTTACTTCTTTTTGAGGTAGAGGCGGGTTACAACACTGATTATTTAATCCATTTATAAAGCCTTTTATTTTAGACTTAGTTGCATTAGGGTTTAAACCTCTGCAATTAGAAGTAGCTGAAAAAATAGACGTGTTTCTTTTACCTTCTTTTATATTAGGAGGCAGGAATATTTCAGTATATCCTTGCTCCTCTTCTAAAACTATATATCTCTCCCCATCGAAGTTTACACCTTCATACAAATCTTTTTCATTTGAAGTACGTAAATCACCTTCTTTAAAAAAATCACTGTCCGCCTCCAACATTATAGTTTTATATATGTTATGAGATGAAGTAGTATTAGTATTGTGTTTTTTATCAGTATATTTGTACTCAGAGTATAGAGTATTGATATAAGGATTAGAATCCTGAGATATGATATTAAGTCTATCTACAGATACAGCATTAGTGTCTAATTCAATACCTAAGTCTTCTGCTATTTCCTGTGCTGCGTATTTTAAGTTAGACTCATTTACCCCAGATACAGACACTATCATACCACAACCTCTTCGAGACAGAGAATCCCAACAAGCCACAACGTAATCCTTTTTTAAGTTATGCTTATCCATAGATGAGTCTACATCAAGGTAAAGATACCCTGTTTGTTTAATAATATTCTCTGTATTTATATAAGAATCGTAACTAAAGTTAAACGCAATGCAAGGCATACCGTCTTTTATCTTTTTATAAGTAATTATATCTCCGTTATCATAAGCCTCTCTAGCGGCATTTATAGACAAGGTATTTAATCTACTTGGGTTTTGTAACTCTTCTAAAAACTCTTGAAGATTTAGTTCCCCCACGATATCCCGTTTTTTGTAATTTTGTATTATACTAAACATATGAAAGTATTTCGCTGTTAAACATAAAAACCCACTCAATTATGAAAAGCTGTCTAGGCTAGTTCAAGTCCTGAGTGGGTTAGAGGGAAAACCCCTTTTATAAAATATTTTTGCAAACTTAAACTAACACCTAGACAAGCCGCAAATATATAACAAAGTTTTTAATTTACCAAATATATAAATTATTTTTTAATGTTAAATTTTTCCGTTTAATTCTAAATACACTAATCCCGCAATAAAACCGCAGAATAAAGCATACAATAATATTAATTTAAATATATTCTTCATCAATATCTATTTTCCCTTCCCCTAAAACACCACAAATCCAAGAAGAAAAAGAGTCATAAGTCACTTGCTCAAGTTCAGTTTCGTAAGTAATGTTGCAGTTTTTACAGTAAACATTATCACCAAAACTACCTTGCATTTCTTCACCACATTCAGGACAATCATATTCAAACATAATAAATAATTTATAGTAAAAACCAATAGTCGGTATGTCAATTCATCTCTTTAATAACCGTTGCAATTAATACCCACTAGGTTTGCAACTTGGTGACTATCGGCTTATTTTACCACCACAGATTAACTGGTTCTGCGAGACCTTGCTCTTAACTCTTACGTTACAGGTGATGTGCAAATATATAATATAAGTATTTAATATACAAGCTTTTTGTTCATTATTTTAAGATGTTCACGTAAAATGAACACATTATTTTTATGAATAAAAAATCCCCGCAAAATTAATTGCAGGGATAAAGTTTAACATAAAAATAAACAATCAATCTAAAATATTCCGTTCTTATCAGTTAACGGTCTAATTATTTCAATATCTGGCTTAAACATTGATAAATTACTAAATAGTATCTCTACCATTTTTTTAATAGCTCTTGCTGACATATCATTACTTAAATCATACTGTCGCCAAAGCTCCAATGTAAAATTCCTAATAAAATCTTGCTCTTCATCTATAAACCTATCTGATATAATTACAGAAAGATTTTCATCCTCCCATAAATATAGATAGAAGTCGTGGTAATTTAACTTATTCACTTGTTTTGGTTTTATAGTACAAACTTAGAAAAATAATCTCAATAACTAAAATTCCTAAATTTAAACTTGACCCCTACAATAAAAAATCAACATAAACAAACTTTAATACAAAAAAATTTGCATAATTCAAAAATTTATCTTAAGTTTGCAAAAGTTTAACATATATTTACAATGTCAATACCATTATATAAGAGTAAAACAAAGTATAAACACGAGGTAGAGCTCGTTGATAGGATTATATCTATTTACTCGACTATTAAAAAAGATAAGAAAAACCAAATACTACCTTTTGAGAAAGAAATCCTCATATATTATATTTTAAACGGATTCTCTAAAGAAACAAAAGAGATTATAAAAACCGAAAAAAAGAAAAATAACAGTCAGATAGATACAGCAAATTGTAACTTAAGGCGCAAAGGATTTTTAATAAAAGGTAATAAAAACCAAAAGATTTCTTATGTAAAAGAAGAAATACAAGAAATGGTAGACAGTTTTTTAAATAATAAAAACCAGTTCTACGTAATACAATTTGAAAAGAAGTAGATGGAAGAGAGTGAAATAGCCTTTGAGAACGATATCTACCGAGAGATTGCAGAAGAAAAAGGTTGGGACTACAAGGAGGTAGAAGAGCTAATAAGTATGCATTTACAGTATTTTAGAGAAGTACGAGTAAAAGATCCAAATATAACCGCCTTTAAATTAGGCAAAAATTTGGGAAGCTTAATGTGTAATATGTACTTAGTAAATAGAGATAAAATAAAATTTGAAGGGTGGGTGAACGGAAAAAGTGAGTATAAGCAAGATTGGAAAAAAAGTAGCCTAGATGTAATAAATAAACGGAAGGAAAAAATGGAAGCTCATTGCAGATTAGCAGAAGAGCAAGGTAAAGTATCAAAGTATCTAAAAAAACCGTTTATATGGCTTCTTAAAAAGCCCATAGAGAAGATTAGAGGCAGTTACATACCTTTAGGGGTAGTAGAGAACAGAGCAGAATTATTTCGAGTTCTAGGAGAGTTTCAGAACAAAATAGCAAACGAGGATGAGTAAATTTAAAAACATAGTTAAATCTAGATTTATAAAAGGGGAAAGTTTACCTGATTGGTACGAAAAAAGATTATCTATATGTGCCTCTTGTGAGTTAAACTCTAAAAACATAGAGGATAAGTCGGGAAAAAGAATGGCTTGGGAGTTTATTGCAGGAGCTCATTGTACAGCCCCCACCTGCGGTTGCAGTATATCCCAAAAAGCAAAGATAGAAGAAGAGTCGTGTCCAATAGGTAAATGGGGCAAAGAAGCTGAACCACAAGTATTAGATCAAGGTTTTGTAAAAATAACAAATAATTCCGCAAATAAAGTAACAATACAAAAACAAGGTATAGCCTACTACTTAGATTACGGAACTATAATGTATAATGCAGATAGCAGTGTTAACTTAGAGTTGGAGTTTGACAGACCAATATATGATACGAATCTAACAACTACTTGTGGATGTACAAAATCGCAAGTAAAAGAAAAAGAAAAAAATAAGTATTCTCTAACAATACAGTATGATACAACAAGGGTAGGAAGATTTGAAAAACCAATTATATTTAAGTTCAAACATAATAATGTAAATACCCAATTAAGATTTGTAATAAAAGGAAATGTAATAAAAAACTAAAAAAAAACGATGAGTGTAATAAAACAAGTTAAGATTATCACACAAAACACACAAGCGGTGATAATAGAAAAAGACCAAGAATCTAATAACATCCATTTAACAACAGGAGAAGAGGTCTTTGAAGATTATAAAAGTTTTTTAACATATCTTACTTTGGAAGAAGCTGAAGTATTAGGTAGTGAACTTATTAAATTAGCAAACGAAATAAAAAACCAAAATGTTTAGACAATACGCAAAAAACGCAATCCCAAAAATGATAGAACAGTTTCCTGAATATACAGTAGGGGAATGTATTCTATCTATTATTAACCACAGAGAAAACAAAACAGTAAGTAAATCACAGTGGTTATCAGTAGCAACAGACGAAGATATATATACAGCAACTGAAAAAGCAATAGAAATAGAATCTCAAAAAGATGAATAGCAACAACCTCCACGAAAGGGTGATACAACTCCACAGAGAAATAAAAGAATATATTGATTTATTTTTAAAACAAAGTAAGGAGTTAAAAGAAAAAACCGCCGAAAAAGCAAAAGAGTATAAAGACCAAGAGAAAGCAAAAGAATTAGCATTTGAAATCTTTATGAAAGGGCAAGTGCATCAAAGAGATATTGCTATATTAAAAAGTAAATTTGTAGATTTTTTCGATGCGTTTACATTATTAGAAAGCGACTTAGATTTTGATGAGGAGTTAAAACAAACCTACAATGCAATAAAAACGGAAGAACAAAAACGAGTGTACTTGGTTACAAAAGGACAATTTGAAGAAATTGAGAAAGGAGTAGAAAATAAAATCCGAGATAGTTATATAAAAAACAACACTTTTGAGCTTTTAAAAACACAATTTAACCAATATATAAAAGATGTCGGATAGAACAGATAACTTTATAAAAAACCATAAACCTTACTTTGATAGGAATGCAGTAGTTATAAAAGCTAATGGATGGAATGACTCCGAATCGTATAAAGATGAAACTGATAGCTTATTACAACAACTTAGTGAATTACTTAAGAACGATGGTGACACTAAAGAAATTTCTAAAATAAAGCAACAGATAAGTGATATAGGTACAGAGCATCACAAAAATAAAGCAGAACTTTTTAAGCAGGAAAATACTTTAGCGTCTTCTATAACAGGAAGACTCTCTGCTTTTATAAAGGAGTCTGAATCAAATGGAGAAAGACAGTTACCTAAAGTACAAAAATTTATAGATTATACGGTAGAAATAATAAAAATCCATATAGATAAATGTGAGGAATACTTAGCCTACAATATTGATGTAATTAAAGATAGTAATACCAAACCAGAAGAAGATAAAGAGTATAAAAGTCAAGAGATACTTTTTCAAGATTCAGTTTTTCAAAAGAAAATAGGTATTTTAGACACACTACAAAAATTAAATATAAAATCATCCACAGAAGACCTAGAAAAAAGATTTTATAAAGACGCTAAGGCATCTCTAATATTAAAAGAGCCTTTAGAGATACTAGATACAGATGTAAAACTAAAAGTCGATAGTCTAAGTGTAGAGTGGAATTTATCGACATCAAATGAGATGTTTATAAATATGAATCCAAAAGATATACCTCAATGGAATACTAAAAAACATTTTTTTGATCAAGACCAAGTAGTATTACAATTTTGGACAGAGGAGTATAATAAGATTAAAAATGGTATCACTATAGGGGGTTATTTCATACACCCTTGGTTGTACTTCCATCTCAATTTTTTTAAAACACCAATACCTCAAGAAGATGGTTCAGAACCAACAGTACAACCTGGGCTTAGAGATAACGAGTGGTTTTTTGCTGAAAATCTAAAGAATTGTATCAGTAAAGAATATCCAGGGTATTATTCTAAGGCTATGTTAGTATACGGAACTCGTCGTTTTGCAAAATCTGTAATTTTAGCATCTTTAGCACAATGGAGAACTTTAACCAAACATAACTCATTTGGAAGTATAGTAGGTGGAAATTCTTCGGATTTAAATGCTTTGACGAGTAAGATTAAGACATCTATGACGTACTCTGAACCTGCTTTTAAACTAGGATTTATCAAACAGAATTGGGAGAATGGTGAGACAACTTTTGGTATAAAAGAAGATGCCTCAAATAATATAGTTTTTTCTAGTCTTATTGTACAAAACTTAGAGTCAGGAGCAAAATCTTCAACACAAAAAACAGCAGGATTAGCCCCATCTGTATCAATTTATGATGAGATAGGTAAATACGCATTCTTAAAACCTTATCTTGCAGCACTACCATCTTTTAAAACTCCATATGGATTTAAATGCGTTACTTGCTTGGCTGGAACTGGTGGGGAGGCAGACCTTTCAGTAGATGCTATGTCAGTACTAGCAAATCCTGAGTCTTATAGTCTACTACCTATGGATTGGGATAAATTAGAGAGTAAGATAGACCCTGAATTTATAACTTGGAAAAGGAGGAAATTCGCTACATTTTTTCCTGGTCAAATGGCTTACGAAGAAGGTTTTATAAAAGAACCTCAAAAGTTTTCAGATTTCTTAGGTATAAAAGATGAGGGATTAAACAACATAAATATTGATGTAACTAATTGGGAGAAAAATAAAAGGCTTTTAGAAGATAAAGTAGAAGATGCAAAAAGTGTAAAAGGTTCAAAAGGTAGGCTTTTAGAACAACAACAAAAAGTTCAATACCCAATTGATCCAGAAGATTGTTTTATGTCTAGTGAAGATAACCCTTTTTTACCTCTAGAGTGTAAAGTTCATAAAGAAAAAATAATAGAGCAAGGAGATATAGGAAAAAAAGTTGTACTTTATGAAAGAGGGGGTAGAGTTGAGTATGAAATGGCTGAAAATAAACCTTTACCTAACTATCCTTTTGAGGGAGGTTTTATAGACTCACCTGCGATTATTTATATCGAGCCTCCACAAAATCAATCAGAGATTCAGGAATATGAATTTTGTTCTTCATTAGATGATTATAAGCAAGAACAATCTAACGGGGATTCTGTAGGATCCTTCACTATATTTAGAAGAAATTGTATGGACAAAAATTCTATGCAGATAGCCGCAGAGTATAATGCCCGACCTGATCCACATAGAAAATTCCACCAACAAGGTCTATTACTGTTAAAAATGTATAATGCAAAATGTTTTCCAGAAAATGAAGATATGGATTTCAAGATATTTTTAGATACTAAAAATTTAACTTGGAGGTATTTAGTTAAAGGGATAAATTTAGCTCAAGACCTTGACTTAAATTCCAATGGTAATAGGGAGTATGGATGGAGTCCTACTGAGAAGAATATTAATTTTATGTACGGACTTATAAAAAACTATATATCTCAAGAAATAGAGGAGTATAATGAAGAAGGAGAGGTAGTAAGGACATATTTAGGGTTAGAGCGAATAAAGTCAGTAGGTATATTAGAAGAACTCCAAAATTTTAAAAAAGATGGAAACTTCGATAGATTAAGGTCTTTTGGGGGAGCTCTTATGTATGACCACTATTTAACAAGTCAATATATAATACCTAGACCAACAATAAAAGCGGAAAAAGAAAAAAGAGAAAAAATGAAGAAGAAAAAAAGACGTTCTCATAGTATGTTTGGAAATACACCAGGAAGAGTATTTGGAAAATAATTTTAGCATTTTGCAATAGATATAAATAAAAGGTAGTTTTGCATATTAAATCCACCTACAATTGAGTTTTTTAAACGGTTTACATAAATATTATAACGGAGCTTTTGGAGGTTCGGGTACAGATAGTGCCCTACCTTTACAGACTATCTCCGAGGCTAAAAAGTATAAAAAAGATAAAGAGTTTTTTAAACAGACTTTAGATGCTTTAGAGACTATTGGACTGACACAGTTTTTTCAAAACTTAGAGTTTCAGGATTACTACAAGATGATACAAGGTGATTTAGTTCACCGAGACTTTTTAGATGATGGCACAGATTCTGATGGAATATACAAAGGAATAAAAGAGCTCCGAGAAGAAGTACAATTACCTACTTATATAAAACACTATGACCTTTTAGGTATGATAGTTAATCAGTTAACAGGGGAGCTTCCCGAAATGACTGATATCATAAGAATGAGGTCAATAGATGAATATGCCAAGAATGACTATATAAGAGAAAAAGAAACATTAGTTGCACAGTATATGCAGCAAATGTTTAATAATAATCTTAACAAACTTTTAGCATTAAAAGGTATAAATCCTTTAAAAAACGACTTCCAATCCGAAGAAGAAAAACAACAATACTTACAATACCTAGAAGAAGAGAAAGCTAAGATAAAGTCTCCAAAAGATATTGATAGGGAACTTAGTAAATCTTGGAAAGTAAGAGCGGTTGAATGGGCGGAAAATAAATATGAGTCAGATTCCTTAAGATTTAAAGCTGATGTAAATTGTCCTACTGACGAGACAGAAATGAAAGACCTTCTTTTAACAGGGAGGTTTTTTACAAATTATCATGTAGGTTATGATTATTATAGACCTGAACGTTGGAATCCAATACAAACATTTTTCTCTAGAAACCTGGACATAAAAAACCCACAAGACGGAGATTATGTAGGAAGAATTCATTTTATGTCTGCCTCAGAAATAGTTCAAAAGTGGGGGCACTTAATAAACAAGGAGGTACAAGAAGATCTTCACAAAGTATACGATAACTATACAGACAAGAATAGAGTATATTCTGACAGTAAAACATTATATCAAAGACCTGTTGGCAAATTATTAGCTCCCGACGAAGATTATTTAGAAAGAGAAATAAATCTACAAATACAAGAGGCTTTTCAAACACCTATGGGAGAAACAACCATAGAGGGTAAAGATGGAAGCTTAACAAAAGTACCAACTTGGCTTTCAGATTATAATGACAGCCCTAACTATATATCTAATGATTTAGCAAAACAGTTACGACAAGATATAGAAGTTAGACACGATGTCTTTAGAGTAACAGAAGCTTACTGGAAAGGTTTTAAATGTTGGGGAGCATTAAGATATGAAAGCGAAGAAGGAATCATTGTTGAAGAATTAGTAACAGAATATTTACTATCAGATTTCTTAAAAGAAAAAGGGATTAAAAAAGTAAACAATGTTTCGTTAGATGAGTTTGAAAAAGATCCTGAGAGAATAAATCAAATTTGTTACTTTTATTTACCTGTTATTTATCAAGGTAAAAAAATCGCAGGTACAGGTACTTCAAAAGATATATATTTTGATATAAAGGAGTGTGATATTCAAATAAAAGGAGACAGTAACCTGTATGATTTAAAACTACCTGTCGCAGGACTTATTACAAACTCTCTTGGTAAAAAGATAAGACCTTATCAATTAGGCTACAATGTCTGCTTAAATCAAATATACAATTTACTCGAAAAGGAATTAGGGATGTTTTTCGCTATGGATATTAATTTACTTCCGAGCGAGTATAAGGATGAAGGTGATTCTAGAGATGCATTAGCTTCATTGAGAGACACAATACGAGATATAGGTATATTACCACTAGACTACTCAAAACAAAACACTGCTGGTACTAATATGACTATGAACACTTTTCAAGCGCAAAGTTTGACCTTTGATGTTCAAATACAAAGACGTATAGAATTAGCAGAGTATTATAAAAGATTAGCGTTTGAGCAAATAGGTATTACAGAACAAAGAAAAGGAGCTCCGAATGAGTATATGACTAATGAAGGTATAAAAGTTGGTCAAGAAGCATCTTACGCACAAACAAAAAACCTATACACAGAGTTTAATAACGCCCGACTAAGAAAAATAGAACTACATTTAGCAATAGCTCAATATTGTGAAGTAAACGATAAAGACATATCTACATTTTACAGAAAAACAGATGGGTCAATAGTCTATAACACATTTTCTGATGAAAAATTCCACTTAAGAAAGATTGGAGTTTTACCAAGTTCAAACAGTGATGATAAAAAAAGAATAGAGGCGGTAAAACAAGCCTTACTAAACAATAACACTTTTGAAGGAGCAGATGTACTTTCTTATGCAAATATCATTAACTCCGACACACTATTAGAGCTATTAGATACAGCTAAAGCAGACAGAAAAGAGCGTTACCAAAGAGAGGATTTAGCAAGACAGTCTCAGGAAAAGCAAACTCAAATGGCTTTAGAAGCAGAGGAAAGAAAAGATCTTAGAGACAAAGCTTTTGAGAAGATGTTGGCAGATAACAAGAATGAAACATCTATACAGGAGAGTATTATAAATAGTCTGGGACGTGCTTCAGATAAGAAAAGTGATACGGAAGGAATAAATCAAATTAAGATTGCAGGGGATCAGGCACTAAAAGAACAAGAACTAGACTCTAAAGATGGAATAGAAAATAGGAAGTTAGATTTAAAAGCAGAAGAACAAAACGCCAACATTGCTCAAAAAGCAAAAGAGCTTGAAATTAGACTCAGAGAAGTGAAGGCTAAGGAAGATGAGATAAAAACTAATAGGTTCACTTCAATAATAAACAAAAACTAAAAAAATATTTAAGGCTTAACTAAACTATAATTTTAGGTCTTAACAATATTTTATGAAATTTAATAATCAAGAATCTTAACATATATTTGTAACATATTTTAAAATGTCAGAAAAAAACCAAACCACAGACGAAGGAGTAATGTCATTTGACGAGCTAGTAGCAGACTATACTAGAGAGCAAGGACTAGCACCTCAACCCGAAGTAGAAGAAATTAATAACTCAGAAGAAGACTTAATGAGTCAAGCGGAGGAGTTAGAAAAAGGTCAAGAAGAAGAAACTACGGAAGAAGAGAACACAACTGAAAACCAATCCGAAGTAGAAGAGACCCCTGAAGAGGAAGTAAAAACTGAAAAAGATAAACCTACACCTAATACCTTTAATTACGCAAGTTTTGTAAAAAAACAGATTGAAAAAGGTAAGTGGAAAGATGCTATTATAGAAGATGCAGAGGGTAATGAAGTGAAGCTTTCAGAAATGGAAGACTTAGATGAAGAAACTTTCTACCAAGTGCAGGACAGTCAAGAAGCTTTTTCAAAAGAAGATATTGAGACAAACTATATCCCTACTAAGGATTTAGATGACAGAAAGAAAAAAGTCTTAGATATTGTATCAAAAGGCGGGGATTTAAAAGAGATATTTAAGTCAGAAGAAGGTTTAAAACAATATTTACATCCTTATGAAGGTGTAGATTTAGAAGATGAGCAAGTACAAGCTAATATTCTTTATAATGATTTATTAAGGAGAAACGTTAGTGATAAGGTGGCTAGAGCTGCTGTAAAAGAGGCTCAGGAAGATCTTACTTTAGATACAAAAGCAAAAGAAATTATTGATAATGTTAATAAGCAGTTCGATAATTATGTAGCGGCGGAAGAGAAGAAGATTGAGCAAAAAGCAGAAACGGAAAAAGCAGAAGCTGCACAATACAGAAAAGATCTCACAAAATCCTTTAAAGAAGCAGAATTTAAAGATAACGACGTAAAAAGATACGTAGACCTTGCTACTAAAAAGGATAAAGACGGAAACTACGCAGTAGATACTTTATTCAATGAATATATGGAAGACCCTAAAAAAGCAGTACAATTAGTTGCATTTTTAGACGACCCAGACAAGTTTTTAAAACGCTATAAAGATACAGCAAAAACAGAAGCTACAAAAGAGCACCTGCGAACAATAAAGCTTATCCAAAACAAAGACAGAAAAGCACCAATAGAGGAGATAAAAAAAGAAAAGACAAACGAAATTATCCCTGACTTTATCAATTAGAAACAATCAATTTAAACTAAATAATCAAAATGAGCGTAATTCAAAAGAATAAGTACTATAACTTCAATGAAGACCAAGTTATAGCTTTTACTGATTCAAAATCAATCAAAAAGTTTCAGGGGTACGTAGATATGCCTGTACTAAACACTGTATGGGAAGATGACCCAGAAAAAATTCACTTAGGACTTCAAAAATTCTTTGTAAACCAAAGGCAACTATCAACAGGAATGCTTCCAGAGCTTTTAGAGAAAAAGCAAATTATGGAAGTAAACGGTTTTGATGGTCGTTTTACTTATAGCGTACCTGTAAAAGGTAAAAAAGGGTCTTATACTAACCGTGATATGTCTTTCCAAGTAAAGCCTGGTATTGACGAGTCTCCTTTTAAAATCGCACTTGATAAAGAGTATGAACCAGGAGATATTTTAACAAACGACGCAGAATTTGGTCAACAAATTAAAGTTACTAATGATTTAGTAGATGTTGATGGAGACACTTTTATCCACACAGTTGTACTAGCTACACAGAGCCGTGATGATTGGTTCTTACCTGCTAACTTAGCAAAAGGTATTCAATATTGGAAATTATCTGCTGATCTAGGTGGAGAATACGGAACAGATTACTCACGAGTTGAAATGCCTGATACTGTTGGAGAGATGAAAGTTCAATTCCAACTAGGAAACTTAAAAGGTGTTGAAGCTATGTTTACAGGTTATGCTGACAAACGTGACTACAATTATGCCGCTGCTTCGACAAAAGACTACTTTGGTAATCTAGAACAAGAGGCTGATGAAATGGGTTCTGTTGCAATGATTATGGACAAGGTTCAGACACCTGACGGAACTATTAAAGGAAAAGTAAACGGTAACACTCATATCGCTTCAACTCTTCAAATGCTTGTTTTCCGTGAACTAGAAAAAATCACAGCACAACAGTTAATGTTCCAAAGAGCAGCTACTTTTAAAAATGGTAATTCTGTATCAAGACTAAACGAAGGTTTCTGGCATCAACTAAGACGAGGAAAACGTATTAAGTATTCTCGCCCAGGAGGTATCACTAAAAAACATATCCAAGATGCAGTAGAATACTTATTCAGAGGAAATCATTATAAACCTTGGATCGAACGTACAGTTACTTTTAAAGTAGGGGATCAAGCAATGCAAAACGTTCTTGAAATCTTCCGCGACGAAGTTAATGCACAAATGACAGCAAACGCAGCTTTCATTACAGCACAAGGAAGTAATATCCTACCTAAATCAACTATCAGTTCACAAGATGGTAGCTTACAAGAACTAGCATTAGATTACTTACGTTTTACTTCTGTAATGCTTCCAGGTATCGGACGAGTAAAAATCGAGCACGATGTAAACTTAGACTATACTTTAATGCAAGATAGATTTGCATCAGGTATGAATGCTAAGAATATGGCTCACACCACTTACTCAATGGTAATTTGGGACGCAACAGACCAAAAGCACTCTAACAACAGAGAGATGCCAAAAGGAGCTACACTTGCTGATGGAGCTGATGGTGGAGCAAATGCTTACTTAGTAAAACCAAAAGGTGCAATGACTTATTGGGGAACTGAGAGTGGACGTTACAATCCTTATAAAGCAGGAGACATTGTTTCTTCTCAAAAGCATATTGCAGGTTCAATTTGGGCATATAATTCTTGCGCCGTGCATATTATGGACTTAAGTCGATTCCTAATTATAGAATTAGATGAGAATGCCAGAAATAGCTTCAATTAATAGATAATAAATAGCTAAGATAGAAAGAGGAGACCTAAAAAGTTTCCTCTTTTTTATTTGATATACTTGCACAGGATTTAAAAAGTTTTTATATTTGCATTATAAGTAAAAAATAAAAACAATGGGTGTAAAAGTAACCACAAAAGACTTTATTGAAAAAGCAAAAATAGTTCACAGAGATAAATATGACTATTCTAAAGTTGTATATGTTAAATCTTCTCAAAAAGTTGTAGTGATATGCAAAGATCACGGAGAGTTTGAGATAACTCCTAACAAACATTTAGGTGGAGGTGATTGTCAAAAGTGTGCTGCTATAAGCAGAGCAAAAAACAAAATAAAGGAGGCATCTGATAGATTTGTAAAAGAGTCTAAAGAAACTCACGGTAACAAATACGACTACTCTAAAGCAGACTATAAAAAAGCTAAAAAGAAAGTGGAAATAATCTGCAAAGAACACGGATCTTTTTGGCAAACACCTGATTCTCACAAAGGAGGCAATGGATGTCCTAAATGTGGTGATAAAAGGTCAGCCAATGCAAAATTAAAATCAACAGAACAGTTTATACAAGAAGCGAAAGAAGTTAATGGCGACATTTATGATTACAGTAAAGTTAATTATACAGGTCAAAATGGTAAGGTTACTCTTATTTGCCCCACCCACGGTGAATTTAAAAAAGAAGCATATAGACACCTACAAGGAGAGGGTTGTCAAAAATGTAGTAGAGAAAAAGGGTCACGTACTACAGAAGAATTTATAGAAAAGTCAGTAGAACTTTATGGGAATTTAGACTCTTATGATAAAGTAGACTATATAAACAGTATTAAAAAGGTTTTAATCAAATGTAATAAGCATAACACTTATCACGAGACCTCACCAGGAAATTATTTAGCAGGCCATAGATGCCCTACTTGCGGATTAGAGAACTCTACAAACTTTCAATCAAAAGCGGAATTAGAGATAAAAAACTTTATATCACAGTATGAAAAAACTAAAGGTAGTGTTAAAAGTTTAGTTAAAGGTAGTGAATTAGATATTGTTATTAAATCTAAAAAATTAGCAGTAGAGTACGACGGACTGTATTGGCACAGTGATAAGTTTAAACCTAAAAAGTACCATTTAGATAAAACAGAAAAATGCTTAGATCTGGGATATCAACTAATACACATTTTTAGTGATGAGTGGCACAATAAAAAAGATATTGTAAAGTCTAGATTAAAAAATATTATAGGTTATAATGATAACAGAATTTATGCGAGAAAGTGTGAAATAAAAGAAGTAGATAGCAAGGACTCTATGAAGTTTTTAGAAGAGAACCATATACAAGGTAAATTAGGTGGTACGTATAAGATAGGACTTTACTATAATGATGAACTAGTTAGTCTTATGACTTTTGGAAATTTACGCAAGAATATGGGCAGAATTAAAAAAGAAGGTGTTTACGAGCTTCTAAGATTTTGTAATTTAAAAAATACTTCTGTTATAGGAGGAGCATCTAAACTATTAACCTATTTTGAAAAAAATTACCAACCAAAAGAAATAATTTCTTATGCCGATTTAAGATGGAGTAAAGGGGATTTATACGAGACTCTTGGTTTTAAATTAGAACATAAAACAAAACCTAATTATTTTTATATTAAAGGTAAGAAAAGAGAAAATAGATTTAAATACAGAAAATCAGAATTGGTAAAAGAAGGATTTGATAAGAATAAGTCGGAAAGGGAAATAATGGAGGAAAGAGGTTACAGTAGAATATATGACTGTGGTTCTTTACTTTATACTAAAAAATTATTTTAGAACCTAATTATATTTTAGCGTTTTTTATAATAGGAATTTTGTACATATATTTGCTGAGTATAAAAACCAAACCATACAATGTCAAAACAAGAATTAGTAGAGCTAAAAATACCTGGCACTACAGGTAGTATAAAAATAGGTAATATTTACACAGTATCTCCAAAAGCAGACGGAGAATCTATCTTGACTTACGAAGGTCAAGGATTAGCAAAACCTATCGACCCCGAATTAAATACGTTAGTTAACCCACCTTTTAATGTTGATATGGGTGTATGGGACTTAGGATTCCACGAACACTCTCCTTGTTTAAACGGTATGGATGATACTACTAAAAAAGCTCACTTAGCAAAAGTTAAAAAGTACATTGTAGAACCTGTTGAAAATATTAAAGGAGAAGGGTTTTTAGATCACAAATCTACTAATAAAAACCTTGATGATTGGATGATTAACCTAGCAGTAGGTAATTACTTTGATACAAACAAGCCGCTCCACTTATTCTCTTTATATGCTGCAATGTTAGGTAAAGAACTTGCTCCTAAAGAACAAGAGACAAACCCTATCTACAGAAAAGCACAATTCTGTGTTGAAAATAAGGAGAACGAAGTAAATATAAAACAAAACAGAGCTTTCAATAAAAGTAAAGCTATTGGACAGTTCCACCAACTTCTAGAAACAGATCGTAAACACTTATATGCTGTTTTAAACTACCTTGGGATTGCCGCTTCTAAATCTACACCTGACCACACATTGAATAGTTTATTTGAGCGTTGGTTAGATAACTACAAAGTAAAAGATACAGGAGAAGAGTTCGTAAACAAGACTAAATATTTTGTAACTGAAAAAGGAAAAGAAGAACTTTATTTATATCAACAGTTAGAAGATTTAGTTAAAAAAGGTACTATAAAACATATTAATAAGTCTTTCTATTTAGACGGAGAAGATTTAGGTACACATTTAAAAACTATTGCTTCTCAAATTGTAGAGGATGATATTAAAAAAGAGCAGATTTTAGAAATGCATATGGCTCTTGATAAATAATGATAAATGCTTCCAGAGATAGCCTACCAAAAGTTTATTGTAAAAATAAACAAAAACGCACAGACAGATAACATATCTTGTGATAAAGGTAGGTTTGTACTGCTCTATAATGAGAATCAGAATAAGATTATAGAGCAGATACTCGAAGATAAGTCAGACGATGATTTAAGATACATAGAAAAACTACTAGTATCAAATGCAGAATTATTATCTTCTGATTTTAAATTTAATTCCCAGCTTTTTAAATTACCGACAAACTTTTTTGATCATTCTACACTATTTGGTTATGCAACTTGCGAAGTTTGCGAAGAGCCTCAAAAAATAGATTTATTTGAAATAAAAGCTGATAATGAGAATTTTATATTAAGTGACGAACATAACAGACCGTCTTTTAATTGGAGAGAAGCTCCTTACTACTTCTCTGAAAACAAAGTAAAAGTATTCACAGACAACTTCACTTTTACAAAATTACTACTTACCTATTATAGATATCCAACGCAGATATCTTTACAGAACTCGGAAGACCCCGAATCTGATTTCACAGATACGCAAATAGAGCTCGACGATAAAATAGTCGATAGAATAATTTCTCTGGCTGCCTCAGACTTTGAACTCAACAACAATAATCAAAAATTTCAAGCTGATATAGTTAGAGCAAAACAAAAATAAACAATCAATCTTTTTAAATTAAACAAATTAGTAAATTATGTACAACAAATTAGATGACCACTTTGTAATCAATTCGGTGGCAACAACAGGGGGTTCTTTGAACCTTGCTAATGGTACTTTCGCTGTAGTAGACTATGACGGTCAACCAACAGCAAACGGGCTTAAAATCCTTAGTGATTTTAGCGGTCTAGCAAAAGACAGACGGGTTCAGTTTCGTTTAGGTCGTCCAGACTTAGCAATTAACAGAAGTCAAGGTAACAAAGCTGACGCTACACTACCATTTAAAATTTCAGATGTAAAAGGAATTCGTGTTTCTGCACCTGAAAAAGGTATTTCCGTAGATCATATGATTTTAGGATACGATGGTTTTAATGCATCTTCTGCAATTGTATTAGAAGAAGGAGCTACCGAGAAAATTTCAATTACTCTTAGTGGAGAGATTATCGGAGACTTAGGTTATGAGGATTCTCAATACACTATTGAAGAAACTCTTATTGCACCTTACGGAGCAAAAGCAACAGACCAAACAGAAGCAGATGCAGGAGCTTGGACTGATCAAGAGGTAGTAGAAGATTTAGTAGAACGTCTAAAGAACTACGAACTTTTAGGTAAAGTACCTCTTAGTAATTACGTAGATATTTCTCCTGTAAACAGTAATAACCCAGAAACAGAACCTGACACTACAGACGCAGTTTATTACAATGTAGAAGTAGTTGATGAGGGAACTTACTCTGATATAGGTAAAGTGCAAGCACAATATCCTAACTTAAAAGTAGTACGTACAGATAGAACATCAGACACTTCTACTTACACTGTTGTAGCACCAAAAGAAATTATCACAGCAGGAGATTTTGTAACAGGACAAGAGTACGTTATTGAGTCAGCAGGTTCAACAGACTTTACTGCCATAGGCGCAGCAGATAGCAATGCAGGCACACGTTTTACAGCAACTGGTGCAGGAACAGGAACAGGAACAGTATATGTAGTACCTATAGGAGAATACACTGTAAATAAAGCTTGGAAAGTAAAAGGTTGTGCAGATTGCCCAACAGGTTATTCTGAGTATGAAGACGGTTTTGTATACTCTGTAAGTGTAGAAGACGATGGAGCAGATTCAACAGCAACAGTAGAAGGAATTTCTTCTAATGCAGTGGCAGACTCAGCAGTTAAGGTAGGTCAAAACGAAGGTTTCAGTACTTATACAGTAGTTGTTTCTCAAGAACTTACTCAAGCAGAAATCGACGCTTTTGTAGCATCGGACGAATCAGCAGTAGTAAAACTTGTTTCTCGTGATGTAGCTGAGGTTTGTTCACCAGATAATTCGACTTCTTATACTTGGACTGTTGGAGATACTTGCTCTGTAAAACAAGAGACTTACAGCATTATAGTACCTCACGATGAATGTGGTTCACCAAAGACATCGGAACTTCAAGCAGCTTACCCTGAATTAACTATTACAACAGGATCTACAGCTAATTGTTCAACTCAGTACACTACCACTGTAAACACAAGCATTGTTTGTGAAGAGTGTAGTGAACAATTCAGAGACTTATTTACTTCTGAACCACCTGCTCCTTTTGGAATCCATACTTGGAAAAAGGCAGATAAAACTTATGATTTTGATGCTTTAATGGGAATTCGTCTAAAAGGTAAAGAGTATATCTTAGCAGGAAGCGAAGAGTACCGAGATGAAATGCCTTTCTTTGCCAGTTCAGTTAGAATTAGTATCTCAGGAGGTTATTCAACCTACACTTCTCAATCTTTCAATACAGGAAGTACAGCAGGACGTTATCCAGTAACTGTGCTAAGTATTGCCAGTGAGCCTGAGAATTGGGGAGGAAATCTTCAAGAGTGGGAAGAAAGATCTCGTACTCGTTTCGACGGAACTACAAGATTACACGGGAATAACTACGGTAAATGGGTTCTTGGCCAAGAGTCAAGATTAAAACAAACTGAGCCTTACGTAGATTATATCGTAGAGATTGAAGTAGCAAACGGAGGACGATTCTTTATGAACACTATTTCTGAGAAGTACCACCAACACATTGTAGTTGAACCAGGTCTTCACCAAGAAGTAGAATCTATACTAAACAGTTTAGCCGCAGCCGCAGGTGTAGCACCAGTACAAGCTTACGGTAAAACAGCAGTATAATTTAAACAATCACTAACCAACTAAAGGGGATAAGGCAATCGAGTCTCATCCCCTTTTATTTTAAATAAAGGAGGAGAGAAAAATGCCCCAAGATCAGCAAGACCAAATAGAATATTTAAAAAAAGAGTTAGGGGAATTAAAGCAGCATTTGAATGAGATACTGTCTCAAAGTAAAAGGTTAATATTCTTAATGGATAATGACGAAGCTACTGGAAGAAAAGGCTTATTTCAAGATGTAGAGGCAAACAAAAAAGCGATACAGGCTTTAGAGGAAAGAATTACAAGAGTAGAACATAAAGCCGAAACAAAAGACAAAGTTGAAAAAACTATAATTGCTTTAGTAGGTTTTGTAGCTAGTTTCGTTTTCTGGCTTATTCAAAATTATATATTCCCTAAATAATGAGTAACATAACTAAAGATATACAATACATAAGTAGTAAGATTGACAAATTCATAGAGGTTAAAAATGGTTATAAAATAACAAGAGAAAATTTTAACTTGAATAAAGACAGTTCGAGAATACATATAAAAGAAGATAGGAACGTATACTGCGAAATAATATCAAATAACGAAAAAGAGACTGTATTCTTTTGTAAAAGTAATAATGCTGAATATATAGAGCAACACGAACACCCAAACTCTATTAAAAAATTTTACATTGTAAGAGGGGAGATTCTTATAAATGGAGTTAGGTGTAAAGAAGGAGAGCACTATAGACTAGAGAAAGCTACCCAACACGATATATTATACGAAAAAGAAACAGAAGTAATAGTAGTACTAGAACAAAATGAAAAGTAAAACAATTATATGGACTTTAATAGGGGTTTTAGTAATACTAACAGCTACTTATTTTATAAAAAAACATTGGTACAGCCAAACAGAGTTTACTAGAAAAGAGTTAGTAAAAGTTGAAGAAGATGTAGATAGTTTGCAAATAGCTAATGACTCTATACAAGACACACTAAAAATAAGCGAAAAAACTTTAAAAGAACTAGAAGAAGAGAAGAATAGTCTTATAAGAGATATTGAAATACTAAGACAGCAAAAATCCTTTTTACAAAAAGTGCCTGGTAAGTCCGACATCAAAAAAATAAAATTTAATTAATATGTTAAGTGAATATATAGGATATATACCGTATTTTTTAGTTTTTGTATCATTAGGGGTAATGGTAAACCTATTATTTTTCCCTAACGATGATACCTCCACTAAACGTATAGCTAGGGAGATATTAGGAGCTTTTTGGGTGTCTTTAATAGTTTTTGCTATAATAGACCAATGGTTTGATTTAAACCTTCTTATAACTCTTGCATTTTGCTCTTTAGGGGGATTTTTTAATTCTAGAATAATAACTTTTTTAAAGAAAGATTTATTAGAATTTGTTTTAGTTAAGTTAAAAGAACTAGTAGGCAAGTTTTTTGAGTGGGTTGGAAGTAAATTTAAAAAGAAAGACGATGAATAGAAAAAAGTTTTTCAGTTTATATAAAGACTTGCTAGATAAAGACAAAACGTTAACTCAAAAAGAAGTAGACGCTTTAGACTTATTTTTAGAGATGTATGAGAGAAACAAAGACTATTTCACTATTCCTCAATGGGCTTATGTTTTTGCAACAGTTTTTCACGAAACAGCTTTTACTTTTGAGCCTGTAAGAGAAGCATTTCATTTATCAGAGAGTTGGAGAGAGAGAAATTTAAGGTATTACCCGTATTACGGTAGAGGTTATGTACAACTTACTTGGGATTACAACTATGAAAAGTTTTCTAAGCTAATGAAAATTGATATATTTAATAAACCTGGTTTAGCTATGCAACCAGAGATTGCATTTATGATATTAATTTATGGTATAAAACACGGAGAGTATACAGGTAGAAGTATAAGTAGATATGTAAATGAAGACAAGAAAGACTACAAAAGAGCGCGGTATGTAATAAATGGAACTGACAAAAGGGATATTATAGCAGCATATGCGGTGACTTTTGAAAGTATATTAAAACAAACAGTATAATGAAATTAAATTTTAAAAATATCTTAATAATTGCGTTTCTAATACTAGTAGCTTGGTTTGCGATAGACGAGTATTTTGATAAAAAAAAGTTAGAAAAAGCTCAAATAGAGTTACGTACAACTAAAATTAAAAACGACACTTTAGTTCAAATTAATGATAGGCAGTATACTAAACTAGTAGCAGACACATTAACAGAAAAACAACTCCGAAAAAAAATTGATAGTTTTGGAATTGTAGTAAAAAATCCCGTTCTTGCACAAGAAATAAAATACATACCAATAACTGTAGAAAAACCTGTAGAGAAGTTAGTAAAAACAGATACTACAATAACAGCTATTGATTACTACCCAAAGCAAGAAAACTATTTTGCAAAACACACGACAGTATTTAAAACAAAAGACCTTACTGCCACAGGAAAGTTTGAATTCCAAGAAACAAGTATAAAGCTTGTAGTAAGTGAAAATGAAGACGGAACTTACAGAGCAACTTCTGACCTACCTAAATACTTCAATGTAACATCAATAGATGTCCAATCACAACCACTAGTCCCAACACAAAAAGACAGGTTTGGATTTATAGTAGGAGGTTCTTTAGGGAAAGAAATGGGGGCAGGTACTGAGGTAGATTTTTTCAGGTTAAATGCAGGTATAAGATTTAATAAAGTTTACCTAATGTCAGGTGTAAGTTCAGACGGTCAATTAGATGTAGGTATAAATATTGAATTATAATGGATAAAAATAAGATAATAGTAGACTTTTTAGTTATACCTACAAATGAACCTAAGTACTTAGTAATATCGGATGCTAGCTATTGGGGGAGGATAACAGATACTACAACAATAGTTGAAATTATAACACCAGGATCTTCAAAACCTGTAGTACACTATTTTGCGCAAGGTAAACAAAACATATTTAATTCGATAAACTTAGAAGTTTCAGTCGATGAAGATGTAAAAGTAGATTTACCAGATGGTATTTATCAGATAACCCTAAAAGGATCACCAGACACTTACAAAAAAACAAGAAGTTATTTAAAAACAGATAAAATTAGATTAGACATTTATAAACTTTATCTTAATTTAAGTAACGATGTAAATAATTGGTCAGAAGAAGAATTAGATTATATTACAAGGATTGAAATGTTAATTACAAAGTCAGAGGTATTTACAATAGAAAATAAGTTTAAAGAAGCTAACATAACCTACAATCAAGCTAGAATGTTAGTAGATGAATACAACAAAAAATGGGAGTCCAAACAATAATAGAGAACTTAGTTTTTGAACGCGCTTACGAGAGGTTAGATAAATCTTATCAAAAATGGCAAATAAAAAGACGTTTTGATTTAGGAGATTACCCAAACAGCAATAGTGTAAGAAAAGACCTGTTGCTTACGAAAATATGTAAGTTTAACAACTGCAATCTAAAAGAACAAATAGAGAATTATGAGTAATTGCGGCGAAAAATTAAGTAACACAGCTACTGCAAAAAGTAAAGCACCTTCAGTAATATACGAAGGGAGTAGAAGTGAAAAAACAAAACTTATAGGAGATTGTGATATAACATTAGCGGATACCACACAGGACACTTATGAAATCTTAGATGATATATATTCTGAAATAGATAATTCTGAATTAGGTAACGATTATATAACCTACACAGATTTAAAAACAAACACTGTACTTTATAAACACGAAGAGGAGTTAGGAAACCTTAACGATAAAGTAACTACACTACAGAACCAAAATATTTGTGAATTAGATATAACAAATTGCGGTATAAATTTAACAGGCATCTCAGATCAATGTGAAAACCCAATTACTACATTAGGAGAGTTGTTAAAATATTTAGTAGAACAAAATCAAGTATAATAATGGCAACTTGCGAAACTAACATACCACAAACAGATAATACACCTTTACCTTGCGATGATTATGTAAATGATATTTGCGTAACTATCCAAGAGGGGTATCCATTTATAAATTCAAATGACAATGAGTCTTTAAAAGAAGTTTTAGAGAAAATCATAGAGAAAATGATCGCTATAAACGGAGGAGATACTAATCAATATGATATAGCTTTAAATGGGAACAATTTAGAACTATCGGTTGATAATACACTAGTCACTTCTCTTGACTTATCACAATTTTTAGACAACACTAATCTAGCTAGAATTACAAGTGCTGACTATACAGGAACAACACTTACTTTAACAAGAGGTGATGCTTCTACAATAACTGCTGAAATAATTACAGTAAACCCAACAGGTCTAGAAGCTATAGATGAGGGAAATGGAACAGGTTGGCGACTTATAGGTAAAAACCCTACTAACTATGGGAATACAGGAAGTAACTCTGTAGATTTTTCACATAGTATTAGCTCATCTACGACTAATGGAGCTACGGGAAATAACTCATTTGCAGCAGGGTATAATACTGAGGCTTCAGGTAACAACTCTACAGCAATGGGTTATCAGTCAATTGCATCAGGTTTTGTAGGGGCTACATTAGGATACGGAGGGAGAGCAACAGGAACAGCATCTTTTACTATAGGTTATGGTCATAATAACTCTGATAAAATTATTGCATCAGGACAAGGCTCTTTTGCAGGAGGCTCTGTTACTTTATCAGGTAGTAGAATAGAAGCATCAGGACAGGGCTCTTTTTCTTTTGGTGCACCTAATAATGGAAATTCATTAGCTTCTGGTGTTAGTTCTTTTGCTATGGGAAAGGGTGTAGAATCTCAAGGTGATTATTCTTTTGCTTTTGGTCAAGAAGTTTTAGCATCAGGTAATTCATCTTTTGCATTAGGATTTGGTAATAATTCCAGAGCTACGGGTGAACTTTCAATAGGCAGAAACGGTACAGACTATACATCAAACGATGATATTAATGATAGATTATTTAATATAGGTATAGGGGATACAAATCTCTCACGTAAAGATGCCTTTACTGTTTATAGAAGTGGGGCTGCAAAATTTCATCCAATAGCAAAATCTACTATAACTAATGCTAGCGCAGGAATGTTTATCTCTAACTCAGAGGAAAGCAATAGGTTAGAATTTTATGATGGAACTCAGTGGAACGTAATATCAATGACACCTGCTTAAACTATTTTTTAAATGGCTTGTAAAAAATGTAATAAGATAAAATGCTACTGTAACTCAACACCCCTTTTAGATATAAAATACAAAGGGGAGCAGTTGGAGTGCATATCTATTGAAGAGGGAGATAACATTAACACCGCTTTAATAAATATAAATGAGAGGTTCTGTAGTATAACACCGCCACCATCAAACTTAGATATTATAAACATAGGAGAAGGTGAAGAAATATATGCGGGGGTAAACAATCAAAACAAAAAACAGTTTAAAAGTGTAAAAGGAGAAGGGGATATAGTTGTAACATCTGACTCTGATGAAATTACTATATCTACAAGTATAGATATAAACAATACAGTAAGAGAAATAGATTTAGGGACTTTACCTGGAAGCTTGGTTGAATCAGAAGTGTTAGAGCAAGTAAGACAAACAATTGACGATCTAAATTTAATAGTGGGTAAAGATGAGAATATACTTTTCAAAGTACAAACTCAAAAAGATTTTTACGACACAGGGGACATAACAAATGTAAGCCAAAAATATATATGGAAAAAAGGTAAAGGAGATTGGAGTAGTTATACAGTTACAAATAATGATTTTACGATAGTAAAAGATACTCCTTTAGATAAACCAGTTACTAGAACTTCGGACATAATTAACGACGGAAAAGGGGAAGGAGAACCTTACATAACTGCTCAAGATATACCTGAATTTTCCTTAACACAACTATCACCATCAAATACATTTGATTTATTAAAAGAAGGTCAGACAGTAGTAACAGTAGACTTATCTAGTCTTGTAAATACTTTTGACCAACCTAAAATTATAGGTGGAGATTTTAATGAAAGTTCAGGAGAACTTTCCTTGGTTCGAGACGATTCTAGTACACTATTAGTAGATTTTTCATTGTTAGTTGAATCTATACCTTTAAGTACTTCTGAGATAACAAATAACGGTTCTAATGGAGTATCTCCTTATGCGGAGGTAGGAGATTTAGGAGAAGTTGCTATTTCTAATGATTATAATGATTTAAACAACAAACCTAATTTACCGTTAAGTACTTCGGATATAATCAATGATGGTCAAGACGGAATTTTCCCTTTTATAACTAGTGCTGAAATACCTAACAGAACCTCCTCATTTGTAAATGACGGATCTAATGGGTTAGATACTTATTTAGAAGACTCACAGGCTTCCCTACAAAAAATAACTAGTACTGGAAGTACAACCACTGAAATCATAGAGACAGCGGGGTACTCTAAGACAGGAAAAACAGATAAAGACCTGCCTACACTTGGAGGGAATGATATAGCTATAAGCGATGTATACATTAAGGTAGATTCACAAGACTCTTTAAAATCGCAGATCAATCTTTTTGACGGGAAAACTTTTGATTTCTTAGGAAAAAAAGTGCGATATGATGAAAATGCAACCCCTGACGGTGTAGATGTAATAGCTCATAGTACTTTAAGCGGGGGTTTTGTAATAGATCACGATTACCTATTAGATGCAAGACTATTTGGTCTTAAAGAGGGGCAAGATAATGGCTATGTTTTTGAAGCGATTTCTACAAAAATACAGTCTATAGGAGGAGATTGTGTAGTAGTTATACCTTCTGGTACTTACGACAGTACTAAACAGATTAGAGTTACTTCTAACAATGTAACCATCCAATTAAATGGGACAATTAATTATACAGGTACAGAAAAAGTACACTTCATAGAGGTAGGGACAAACGGAGGAACTCAATTAAGGAACTTTAAGCTTCTAGGAACAAACGGAGCAACTGTTAAAGGTTATGACGAATTACAAGGAGTTACATTTGTTCAAAATGATGATGGAGATTGCTGCCACGTGGATAATACTCTCGGTGTAGTAATCAAAGATGTAGCTTTTAATAATGGTTATGTTAGCGGTGTACAAGTTGCGAGGTCGGCAAGTATAATTATAGATAACTGCACAGCGACAGGCTCTCAAAATAATAACGGTATTTCAATTGCTTTCGGAATAGCTAACCCCACTGATGAACAATACCCACAATCACTTATATCAAATTGTAAGGCTTTTGATTGTATAGACTTTGGAATCGCTTCTTTTGCAAGTATTAACGTTTCGTTTGAAAACTGTTATGCAATTAATTGCGGCAATTACGATGAAAACCAAATAGATGCGGGTGGAGGTATATCAATGGAAGATAATGCTGGTGTCCCTAACTCAATTACGTTTAATAATGTATTTAAGAATTGTCACGCTATCGATTGTAAGAATCAAGGTTTCTTTATAACGGGTAATGGTGTAGAGTTAGATGATTTTTGTACTGCCAGTGGTACGCTTCGAGATACATCAGGGGGTGACCCTAACTTCTTCAATGGAAATGGTGTTTTCATAGCAAATGCTCAAAATGTTAAGATAAAAGGAACTTACACCAACAACGCCACAGATGGTGTTCAAATACTAGGTGATGTCAATGGATTATTTTACACAGGATTTGTTGACATAACATCTAAATCAAATGGTAGACATGGCTTATTTGGTCGAGGGATATCGCAACTAAAAATTAATGGAGGTGATTATGAAAACAACACTTCAGGCGGTATAAGGTTTCAAAATAATTCAGCTACTTATAATACAGGTAACGGTGAAATTATAGGTAACAATATATCTACCAGATTTAATGGTGATGAGGGCTCTTTCTTCACTGGTTTAAAATCTATTAAGATAGACAATCACTATGTTGAAGATGAAGGTGGTAATGGTGTGAGATTTGAAAATACAGAAACAGTTAGAGTTAACAGTATAAAAGCTTTCACTTCTGACATAGGGGCGTTTGGTAATGCTGTTAACATCCTCGCCAGTTGTACAAATGGGTATATAAAAGATACGGATGTTGGAAGTCTTAGTGTAGTCAATAATGCCACTAATAAAGAAGAAGTACTTAAAAAATCTGACTATAACTGGGATAGTACAGGTAAACTAAAAGTGAATGGTAATGAGGTTTACCATCCGGGAAATTTACCGCCTAGTATTACAGAGGCTGATATTACAGGAACTGAAAGACAGTATACTCAGCAGCAGCAATTTTCTATCCAACAGGTGGCTGATGCGTCCACTTTGGTCTGGAATTTAAGAGGAAAACAAGTAGCTTATTTACTTACTACGTCGGGGGTTGGTAATAATAGAACGTTTTTTAACACATCACTTGTTAATCCAATTAACGGTGGTTACTCAAAACTATATTACATACAAGATGCTATAGGAGGTAGAGATATAACTTTTGGTAATAACTTTGTGGTGTCGGGGGAAATTGACCTTAGAGCTGACAAAGTGACGATTATACACCTAAATATTAGTAGGGATGGTTCAAAGTATTACGTTCGTCTAGAACCTGTTGAGTCCTTTATAACGTATACGGATGAAAGGTTATCAAATCTAGTCAATGATTTAACTGAATCTGAGAAACAAGTAATTCTTGATAAGTTAGGAGTACCTTATCAAAATTCAGGTTGGACAAGTAATTTAAGTATAGATAATAGTGTTACACCAATAACAGTACCCGCTAATACTGATTTCCAACTTAAGATACAGAACCAAACAATAATTGAACCTCAAAAACCAGACGATGTGTATGCCTTCCTAGTAGGAAAACGCTTAAAAATATCTTCTATTTCAGGTTCTTTTGAAGTTGGGGAAACTGTTACAGGAGGAACAAGTGGTGCAACGGGGGATGTAATATATATAGGTGCTGATTTTATTGATTTACAGAACGTATCTAACGTATTAGATTTTACTACCTCAGAAACTATTACTGGGGGGACAAGTACAGCTACAGCAACGGTAGATTCAGATGAAGGGTCATTATTAACAGGACGTGAAGGAGACGATTTAGCTCTTCAATTATATATGACTATTGATACAGGGTCTACAAACTCTAAAATTGATACTTGGATTGATATAGGTGGTTCGGTCGGAGAACTATACAGAGAATCAAAAAACTACATAGACTCAGGTACAAACTATTTTAAAGTAATATTTGAAGGTTATACTTTAGATACATTCGAGAGTAATGGAGGTAAGATATATGTTAGGTCATCTAATACTTTCGATATAACTAGTGTTATAACAGTAACTACTAAAAGGAGTCACAAAGCAAGATAAATTAAAAATAAATGGCACAAATAGAAGATTGCGGTTGCACAGAAAACCAACCTTGTGGAGAATGTAAACATAAACATTCAACTATATGTATACTTCACGAAGGAGTGAGACTTACAACCATTGACACATATAAAGGGGAAAATTTAGAGAGTATCTTAGATAAAATAGATGCACTTTTTAAACAACTAAACGATGCAGTATTCGCAGGAAGCTCTTATTTAAATGTAGGCGGTGGTTCAGAAGTTTTCTCAAAAGTAAATGCTCAATCAAAAGCAGAGTTTAGAACTTTGGTTGGGGGTGTAGGTATTAGTTTAGTTCAAAATTTAGAGACAATAGGTATATCTATTAATGAAGCTTATATTAATAATCTGATATCCCAAGGCGAGAGTGCGGATATAAATACCACTATGACTAACTTAGTAAGTGGTAAAAGGATTGCAACCTATACTAATGAAGAAGGCAGTACTTACGATATTGATGAAACAATTACCACTTTTGTAGATAATGGCAATGGTAGCTTCACATATACAAATGAGCAAGGTACATCGGTAACATTCTCTGCAAACGGTTTAGAGACTATAACAGCACTTACAAATGTAAAGGCAGGAAATAGGATAGGTACGTATACAAATGAGAATGGTGTTTCAGTAGATATAGATGAGACTATAACAAACCTTGTAAATAACAATGATAATACTCTTACCTATACTAAAGAAGACGGCACTACCGCATCTTATTCTCCGTTAAGCAGTTCTACAGTACAAAAAGGAGTTATAGAAACGGCAACAAACTTAGAAGTGCAAGCAGGAACAGATAATGAAAGAGCTATAACACCTTCAGGACTCTCTTCAAGAACAGCTACAGAAACAAGAACAGGTATATTAGAAACAGCTACACAAGCAGAATCTGATGCTTTATCAGCAGTAGATAAAATAGTAACACCTGGGACTATACCAATAGCAAGTGAAACACAACAAGGATTGTCGGAAAGAGCTACACAAGCAGAAGTAGACGCAGGAACAGATACAACTAGGTACGTTACACCTGCTACACTTCAATCTAAGCTAGACGATGAAATAGGAGGCATCTCGGCAGGATTACAAACAACAACTGTAAATTTAAATACAAGTTCTTGGGGCGATAATCAGGAGCTTTTACTAAGCCACAACATAGGCTCTAACCCAATAACGGCTTTTATGACAGCTACAGTAGTTTCAGGAAGCCAAGAAGGATGGGTAGTTGGAGACAGAGTACAAATAACACCTAATGCGCATAATTACGAGAATGAAACAGATGGTGGAGTTACTATACAATTTACATCCACAACTCAATTTAGGCTTATAATAGGAGATGTAATAGTAGCTTTAAACAAAACTACAGGAAGAAGATTTTTCTTAGATAATACGGTTTGGTCTTTGCAAATAACATTTTTACATATTTAGATAAGTTTTTTGGTTTTTACTTATCTTTTTGAGGGGGGGTATTACACTCCCTCTTTTTTGATTTTAGCAATTTTTAATATTCAAAGTTAATAGTTAATTTTACCAAATTATGAGCACCTACGTAGATATAGTAAGCAGGATTTCAAATACCATAAAGTCTATAAACAAGGATGATAGAACTTCTAGGAGGTATATATTATCTGTATTTTTATCAAAATTGGAACTATTAATATCATCTAAATTGCACGATAGATCTTTATTTAGAGAAACGTCTTTGTATACAGAGATACCTTGTTTTGAAATGGAGTATAAAGACAAATATGAGTGCGATAATATTGAATTTACATCTTCAAATTATGTTATGAGGTCGGTTAAAAAATTACCCCCTTTAGTAAATAGTAGATTTGGAGAGTCTATAAAAGAAGTTACAAATATAGATGGTACAGTGGAGTACAGACCAATCACGCAGTCTAAATATAGGAGAAATTTAAAAAGAGAAGGTAAAGACCCAAACCAAAGGTATTTTATTATAGACGGGCACTTAGTTCTACCGCACACCACAACAGAAACAGTTAGGCTCTTACCACTTACTCTAGAAACCTATAAAATAGAATCGTGTGATAAGGATTACTGTAAATCATATTGGGATTACGAAGTACCAAACTCATCAAAACTTACTGATATTGCAGTACAACAAACCCTTCAAGAACTAGGTTTTCATAAACAAGTAGTAGAAGATGAAAAACCAAATTTAAATTCAAACGAAAAATAAGTGTTAGATAAATTAGAAACCATTACCTGTGAAGATGATTTCCAGTTTTACAGAAAAAATTCAAAACACAGAGTAGTAAAACACACACCAAGATCAGTATATCACGCAACAATAGTCAATTTATTTTGGAATAAGGTTGCAGATAAAATGATAGAAAAAACAGGAGGGGTATTTATAAGAGACTTCGGGTACTTCTTTATTTGTATAGACCCAAAAAGAGGTGCTAAACAACACGAGTTCCTCAAAAAAAAGTTCTTTAATCCCGCAACAAAGTCATATAGATTTTTTCCGATGTTCATTCCAAACAGAAGTATTTGGGAATTAAGATATTTTACAACTGACAGACTATATACAGATAGATTTAGATCTAAACTAGTAAAAAAGTTAAAAGCAGGTAAGATGTACAAGTGCTACTATAATGAGATAATTACCACACTTAATAAGTATAATGATAAAGTAGGATGACAAGAGCCCAACTAATAGAAGAAATAAAAGCAGGAGGTTTTGAGCAATATGAAGAAGCAGGGATTATTGATGATATATCTTTAAACAGATGGATTAAAAATGAGTTGAAACGCTTCGGAGCTAATGTAATGATTACCTCTGAGAAAACCTTACAAGTTATAAATGGTAAGGCGCAGCTACCTGAGAATTTTTGGAAACTTGATATGGCTATTAGAGTTGATTTAAATAAGATTAGCGGAGAAGGTGATAAAGAAGATTTCTTACAAAGTGCTTATTTTTACAAACAAAGGAATGAAGTAGATGTAGAATGGGATAACGCATCAGAATCCTTTGAGCATAAAAACTATAAATGTATTGAAGAAAAGATATACCTTAGAAGAGCAACACTTACTTGCGAATACACAAATCCTAGGTTTTTAACTTTAACAAAAGGTTTTAACAGAGAAACAGTCTCAAAAAAGTATCATAACTATAGTAAACAATACTCGGCATCAGCTAGCCACCAAATAAATATAGTTGGTGATTATATAAACACCAATTTTAAAGAAGGGTGGGTATATATTCAATATATTGGTCTTGAGTCTAATGAAGATGGGGATTTTATAATACCAAAAGGAAACCACAATAGAATTGAAGAATACCTTATAGCTTATTGTAGAAAGCGTATATTAGAAGATTTAATTATGGGGGACGACCCTAATAAAATAAATATGCTTAATTATTACAGACAAGAAGTTAGGGACTTATTTTCTTTAGCAATGACAGATGCAAAGTTCCACGGTGCTCAAGGTTGGAGAAGTGCAGTTAAAAGAAGTATAAAAAGAAATAGCAGAGCTTACGAAGCAATGTTACCAACAAAGTAATAATGGCAAAAAAACAAGAAGTTAATGTACCTCTTGCAGGTATGGCTAGAGGCAAGAATCCTATGAATCTTGAACCTCAAGAGTACATATTTGCTAAGAATGTAAACTTTCAAAATGAATCTGGGGACATAGAAGTTTTAAAAACAGAAGCTTCTAATCTATTATCCTCTAAATTTAAGAGTGGTTTCAAAGTGGTAGGTTTTAAAAACGATATAACTACTGAGGCTACATATTTCTTTTTAACCAATCCAATTACAAAAGTATCTGAATTTGGAGTTATTTATAATAATCAAAACGAACCTTATTTAGGGGATACAGAGGAGATAGATTGTGCAGAGTGCGACAAACGTATTAAGTTATCAGAACCTTTAGAAAACCAAACACAGTCAGAGACCCAACAATATATAACGCTGTTAGAAGATAGTTGTAATAACTGTTTAAATCTTTCGATAGAACACCCTATAAAAGAAAAGAACATTATAATTAAAAATGAGAAGTGTGGTAATGTACTATATTTTACAGACAATTATAATGAACCTAGGTTTATAAAATTGGACGATTTAGACTCCTACAAGTTTACAGGAGAAACTAATTGTGGTGTAGATGATACTGTCTCTACTTGCCTAGCTTGTGATAAACTTAGAATGTTCCCTTTACACAGAGAGGCTAAAGTACAAGGTGTAGAGATAGTCTTAGGAGGTAGATTACCTCTTGGTTCTTATGAATTTGCTTTTGTGTATTGTGATAATTTAGGGAACGAGATTAGCGAGTATTTTGGTTTTACTCAACCAATAAATATTTTCGACGAGAACACAACTATTTTAGAACAGTCAGAATTAAATCAACAGACAAATTACGCAATAAAAGTAACACTATCTGACTTAGACCAAAATTACAAATACTATAAAGCTGTTGCTATACAAACTACATCTTTAGATGGAGCTACAAGGTATTTTGAAGAGGGAGTACACCCAGTAACAGACAATACAATACTTTATACTACCGAACAAGGTAAACAAACTACAAGCATAAATAAGCTTCTACTTGATAAGCCAAATATAAAAAAGTTTAAAGGACTTCTTACATCTAACAAACTTCTCATAGGATATGGAACAGAAGTAGAAAAAGAGTGGAATTTACAGCCTGTTGTTAACCTATTAGGAAATCACGTAAAATGGCAAACACAAATAACAACAGAAGAGTACTATAAAACAGGTACAGCTAAAAAAACTTATCTAAGGGACGAGGTATACCCACTATCAATAGGGTTTAAAACAAACTATGGATATAAGACAGCAAAGTTTCCATTAATAGGTAGACCAGCAACATCTTTTGATTTAGAAGAGGTAGATAATAAAGACACACAGTCCATTACAGCCTCTGTAAACAAATGTTACGGTGTAGAGAGAACAAAGAGATGGCAATTCTACAATACTGCCTCAGAAGAGGGCTCTTTCCCTTTAAGTGAGGATATAGAATACACTGAGGTTACAGAGACTCTGATTACTACTACTATTGTACCTAGTGAAGCTGATACAGAAAGCGATATAAACATAGATTCTATACCATCAGGAACAGTTTCTATTACAAATGCTTCTCAATTATTAGGGTATGTAGATTTAAAAACGTATTTACAAGATTATAAAGACTCTTGCCCTGATAATATATCTACAATATGTGATTACCTAGAAGTTTCACAATATGATTCTATAAGTAATCCACCAGAATTAGGTAGTTGTTCAGAACCTACAAACACTATAAATGAGGTAGACATTGTAAGGGTAAATAACGAACAGACTACTTTTATACCTAAAGATATAGAAGATTACGGGAGAGTAAGACCTACTCAAAGTTGCCTTATATACCAACAAGGAGAAAACAATACAGACGAAGATTTTTCAGCTAGGTACGCACTAAGATACTTTGTATCTAATCCTACAATAGAAGGAACATTAACTGAACGTATAAATACAACTTATTCGGATTCCTGCGATTATGCAACAGACGTAATCGAAGTACCTCAATCTTCTATAACTACTGTATCACTACCCCCCGTAGTTCATCCACATTACGGAGTAGAAATGGAGACAGGTTCTACAGTAGAACAAAAAGCAGCAAGAATACTAGATTATAGAAATGCCATATATACAGAAACCTTTGAAAGCAGAGGAAATAGAGGTATAGGTGGTTTAGGTGGTTCAGATGCACCAAATTTCAATGCAGCAGGTTTATTTACTTCAAAAATACATAAAGGAGCTCTTTGGTATAGGATAGACGTAGAAAACAAAGAAAAAATAATACTTGAAATATCAAGACTTACTGACCCAGGAAGAAGAAATTGGAGATTGGATGCAGGAGTTGATCCGTTTAAAAATACTTTTGTTAGAATGCATTTATTCTCGGATTGCTCTTCAAGCTCTCCTATATCAGGCGTAGGTGGTATAATTGATTTAAGTGAGATACCTGATATGATAGAATTAAATCAGTCTGTCATAAACCAATCAAGTGATGGGCAGTTTCTTTATTTGGTTTTTGACTTACCTATATCAGAGTCGAGAGGGTTAGGAGATAACGGATACATAGAAGATGAAGGAGCAACAAAAATAAATACAGTTGTAACTATACCTATGACATCTTGTTTTACGGTAAATACAAGAGAAGAAGAGTATTCTAGAGTAGATGTGACTTATGACAGTATTGATATTGAAAAGAAGCAGGATTGGAGATCAGTATGTACCTATCAAACACCTGTGGTATCAGAATGTAACCTAATACCTAATAAATATGGTAAGTTTGGTTATATAGAAAGCACAGAAAATTATCCAGACAATCAAGAATTATACGACTCTTCAATTTTAAGTATTCAGCCAAGTGATTTTACAAATGAGGATTCAAAACAAGATTTTAAAGAGGCATACACAGAAGGGCTAATAGACGGTAATTATATTTTAAAAGAAGACACTAATTTTTCTTGTAAACCTATACGTCACTTTAGACTTCCTGATAACGAAGTTGCCCCATTTATGTCAGACCAAAATCAAGCAAGATTTAGTTCAAGTTTAATTTTTCCTTTAGGTATAACGATAGATGAGGATACGATAAATGATTACTTAAATATTGCGGTAAAAAATAGTCTAATAACTCAAAAGCAAAGAGATTCTATTGTTGAGTATGAAATATATAGAGGGGACAGGACTTTAGACAAAGGTATTGTTGCAAAAGGTGTTATGTACGATATGTATAAGTACACCGAAGATGATAAAGAAATACTATACTCAAACTACCCTTATAATGATTTAGGAGATGATAATCTAAACTATGAGACAGATGCAAGGACAACTTTTATAAAACACCCTTACTCAGGAAACAGCAACCATAATTACACACTACATTCACCAGAGTTACAATACTTAAAACCTACTTTGGGTTCTGAAATAAAAATTGAAGGTGCTTTGTTTGGTAATTCAAGAGGGGCTTTTGATGAAGTTGAAGGACATTCAAAATGGATATTGTTAGGATCTGATGCAAGAAGCCTAGCATCTACATTAGCAACAGCAGAGGTAGTGGCAGAAGCAACTATTGCTACTATGGACGCATTCTCTAGATTTAACCCTATAGCAGGGGTAGCAACTACAGTCTTTCCAGGAGCAGCCGTAGCTAGTACCACAATAGCAGTAGCTAGTGCATTAACAGCCGTTCTTTTTAAATACGGGAGGTATAAATACCAATGGTTAGAGATATTTGAAAATTTAGGTAAGCCTGAAAACTTCGCGTACTACTATTCATCAGAAGGATATTATAATGTATTTAAACCTACTCAAATAAACGGAGAAAAACTTAGAAGTCTAAATCTAGCTAAGTACTTAAAAGATGAACGTAAGATATTTGTAGATAAGAGAGTAGGAGACAAAGTTGAAATAAATAACTACAAAAGAGAAGAGTCTGTATACATAAATGTAGGAGAGGATTTTAATATAGTTTATTCAGACGAATATAAAAACTACGATAATAACCAAGTTCAAAGAAATTTGAGCAGTAGGTATTATTTATCCGAAAGTGGAAGTTGTGCTGAGGGCAGAAGTAAAGAGGTAGAAAGAAATATAGCATCTCTTTATGTAAGTATGAAAAACTATCTACCTAGTCAGTATGGTAATATAGATTCTATAAAGTGGCTGTCAACAGGACATTCGGGAAACCTGACAAACACAACAACCCCTTACATATTTGGAGGAGACACTTACATAGCCAGAGATACTTTCAAAAGGAAAATACCTTTATTTTTAAGAGATGCGTTTGATCTTGCTAATAAGACACCTTTTAATTACAAAAATCAAAGTAATATAGGACAAGGTACGGCTAGATTTTATGGAAGTTATCGATTACCAAGTGATATTAATTTTGACAGAGGATTCCCTACAATAAGCAATGATTACAGTTTCGACTGTCTAACAGGAGATAGAGGTTTTTATGTAAAAGAACCTTCTAAATTCTATTTATATTACTATGGGATACCTAATTATTTAGTTGAAACTTCAATTAATACGAATTATAGATATGGTAAAAAAGAACCTAAAGATAATTTTTATCCGAATGTAGGAGACTACCTTGACTGGACTCAAGAAAATCTTGTATCGATAAAAGAGAGAAATAGCTTCTTTTATAATTTTGTATACTCTAAAAATGTAACGCAGAGTATATCAAGAACACTACCATCTACTTACAATAAAAAAGAATACGATTGTAGGTATGACAGCCCTAATGGAGGGTATTATACAATACAAGATAATTCAGAAAATGGTTTGTATGACCCTTGGTTAGTTTTTAGACCACTAGATTTGTTTAATTTTTCATCAGGAAAAGGAGATTTGATATCTATGTTTGCTATGGAGAACGAGCAAGTAGCAGCAGTTTTTGAAGACGGGTTAGAAGTACACAATGCAGTAGACACAACTGTTGATGATGGAAAAAGACCTGAGACACAAGTATTAGGGAATGGGGGGTTATTTGCTAGAAGACCTAGAACTTTTTCAGAAACAGATTTAGGAAAGTGGGGCACGCAACTAAGCGAACACTCATCTAACGAGTTTGGACATTTCTATGCCGACCCAAAAAGAGGTACTATAACTAGGTTATATCCTGCATCCTCTAACATAAAAGAGATATCAAAATACGGAAGAGGTAATAAACCAACATGGATGTATCAATGGTTCAAAGAACATCTTCCATTTAAAATTTTAAAAACAAACCCAGAGGTAGATATTGATAACCCTTATAACGGTATAGGATTAAGTATTGGTTATGATGATAGGTACAAAAGAATCTTTTTTACAAAGAAAGATTATGTAGCTAAAAATGATATGTGTTACAATAGTGGTAAATTCTATAGTTATGCTAGTCAACAAGAAACAATAACCCAATAC